>Ga0304730_1000349_pt1 | contig 40724 bp, 34 predicted proteins | sample M_130628_MF_Meta_FD_190474 | JGI IMG/M metagenome (GOLD analysis project Ga0304730, IMG submission 190474) | Freshwater microbial communities from Lake Montjoie, Canada to study carbon cycling - M_130628_MF_MetaG (v2) (version 2) | ecosystem: Environmental > Aquatic > Freshwater > Lake | place...
AGTAGAACCACCACCACCACCTGCTCTAGCTACGGATGTTCCAGTAATACTGCTGTATTTACCATTGCCACCAACGCCGTTAGTTGAGCCATCTGACCCGGCTGTATCTGCACCGCCGCCGCCGCCTTGATTTGCTCCACCACTTGTACCTTCCGCTGGCGTAAAACCTCCAGAGTTACCCGTTCCGCCAGCAGTTAGAGTCTGTCTTGGATAGTCATTACCACCACCGCCCCCAGAACCACCAGCGTATCCCGGACCCCCCTGCGACTGTGCAGAACCGCCGCCACCGCCGCCAGTAGAAGTAATAGAGCCAAAAATAGAACTAGTTCCATTTGATCCATGACCAGCTGCACTTCCAGCACCGCCGGCGCCAACTGTAACGGTATATGAAGTACTAATGGCGACAGATAAACCCGCAGCAGTTCTATATCCACCAGCGCCGCCACCGCCGCCATTTGAAAAACCACCACCGCCGCCACCAGCGATAACTAAATATTCAACCGCAGTAGGTGATGTGGCAAATGCCAAAGTGGTCCAACTAGATGTGTTACTTAAATAAACTTCAAGTGTGTTTGCGGTTGTGTTTACACGAATCATGCCATTAGCGGGTGATGCAGGTCGTTGTGCTGTTGTTCCTTGAGGTAACTGAAAATAACCCGTAGACGTATTTAATGTGTCACTAACTCCAGCAGCAGTTGTGCTGTTTGGAAATGTTATTCCGTTTGTACCGTCAAGAATCATTGTCATGGTGTTACCTCAACCCAAGATGTTGTTTCTTCGTTCCACGAGTACATTTTGCCATCTGTCGGGTATGACGTTGGCGCAGTCCATCGGCAAGTTGACTCATCAAGCGTCCAAGATGCAAATGGCTTTGGTGAGATAAACGCATCACGTTGGCTGTCGTAAGTGTAGCCAGACCCTGCGTAGTTCTTACGCATATTGCCGTTGTAACTGGTCTGCAACCACACACCGCCAAACAATGTATTACAAAACTTTGCTCCAATGACTTCAGATTCATTGCCGTGCTGGTCTTTGCAATCGTCATTGCTGACAACGATTACGCGGATGACTGTGTTGTTTAAACCGATTTCTGCAAAATGAGCCATGTTATTTTCCTTTAAGCTGTGTAGCTACCTGATGCCGTGAACTTCAGAATAGTGTTTGAACCGGACGTAGTTACCGTTGGTGAGCCAGTAGTTGTGCCTGTGTAAATGGCAGTTGGAATTGAAAGAATAACTACGCCAGAGCCCCCGGCTCCAGCATTGCCGCTACCGCCCCCCGGACTTCCGCCACCGCCACCGCCTGTATTTGCGGTTCCAGATGTTGCGTTAACTCCGGATGTTGCCGAACCTGCACCGCCGCCGCCAGTTCCGCCGTTTGAGTTGTAAGTTCCGCCGCCTCCGCCTCCGCCAGCATATGTTACTGACGCTCCTGTAATTGAGGAAGTTAAACCATTTCCGCCTGTGCCGTTAGTTGTTAAGCCAACACCACTCGCTCCGCCTCCGCCTCCGCCAGTACCAGTGCTATTTGAACCCGCGCCACCCGCATAACCTTGTCCTGAAGTTCCTGCGCCTCCCGGCCCTCCTGTTACAGAAGCAGCGCCACCGCCACCACCTGAACCGCCAGAATATCCAGAAACTCCGTTATACCATCCGCCACCGCCACCGCCAATTGCAGTTATTGCAAAAGCAACAGAAGATGTACCGCTATTACTAGAATAAGCACTAGGGGATGCTCCACCTGCTCCAACCGTAAATGCGTAAACGTTACCCGGTGAAAGTTGAGTTGTACCCGTTAAAAACCCACCAGCACCGCCGCCGCCGCCGTTATTTCCGAGACCACCACCACTGCCGCCCCCGGCAACCAATAAATAATCAATAGCATAAGGGGTCCGATTGGAATACGAAAACCATGTGGAAAGCGCAGAACTCCACCACTCAGGGTTACCCGTAGTGGAGTTCATTCTTGTCATCCCATTGGCAGGTGAAGCAGGGCGTTCGCCTGTTGTCCCTTGCGGCAACTGAAAAGCTCCTGTTGATGCGTTTGTGGTGTCACTCACTGCCGTAGCAGCAAGCGCACCATTGGAATTGACGTTTGCAGCTAATATGGATAGATTACGTGGAATACTCATGTGAAACCTTTAAATAACAAGCCAACGCTGGCCAGATGCAACTGTAATCGTTACACCAGAAGCTATCGTTATAGGCCCAACAGAGAACCCGTTTGTACCTGCTCCGATTGTGCCAGATGTCGTTGCGGTTGTTGAAAATGTCATAATTGAGCCATTAGCAATTCCGGGCACAACAACACTGGTATTGAACGCAACGGTTTCAACAATATCGTTTAGCGCCGCAGCACTTGCCAACACAACAGTATTGCCAGTTGTGGCTGTGAAATCTGTTCCGTTCAGAAACGCGCCGTTTAGATACACCTCCACGTAGCCGACTGCGTAAGAAACACTGAATGTAGTCTGTCCAGCAGTAGCCGTAAATGAAGTGCGAGTGTATGTAGAAGTTCCACCGGCAACAGCGCCATTAGCAGTATTAGCAACTGCAAAGGCTGCATTAGCAGTATTCCTTGCAACTTGGTCTAAAGATCCTGAAGTGGCATTATTAGCAGTTATGAAAGCTGCATTAGCAGTATTCCTTGCAACTTGGTCTAGAGAACCTGCACTAACATTATTAGCAGCTGCAAAGGCTGCATTAGCAGTATTGAAAGCGTTATTAGAAAAACCATAAAGATCAACACCATCATCACTAAAAATATTAGCACGAACAGTGCCATTAACTGTTAGTAAACCAGTTGTCTTATCAAATGTGAGTTTTTCTGAGCCTCCCAATGAACCGGCGTCATTGAACTGTAACTCAGTATCTAGTCCAGCTGGTCCAGTAAATCGTGTGATAGACTGAATAGTATTAGACACACCACCACGATAGAATATCTTTCCATCATAGGTGTTAATGGCAAGTTCACCATTAGCTAATGCTGTGGGTGTATTACCAGTTGCGGCTGAAAATTTAAGCTGGATTACTGTGTTGGACATTAGAACGTATTACCATCTTTTCCTTTAGACGAAGGTGCAATCAATGATGTGGGTTCTATTGGCTCAGATACCGAATTACTCTTTTTGGACTTAGAAGTTGGAATTGAAGTTTCTGCTTTTAAAATTTGATTCTTCATCTCAACAATTTCTTGAATTTTTCCTGCTAATTCAGAAGATTTAGCTTCCAATTCAGCATTCTTTCCTGCTAATTCGGAAGATTTAGATTCCAATTCAGCATTCTTTTTTGATAATTCAAAAGATTTAGCTTCTAATTGTCCCCTCAACTCTACACTTTTTTTCATCTCATCATTCAAAGCCGATTGTATTCTAGACTTTTCCTCATGAGCGCTGGCATTTGTATCAACTCTCGATCTCAAAGCCTCCAATTCGGAGGTTTGAGAAGTTAGAGAATTGTATTGTGTCAATAATGTATCATATTTTTCTTGTAATTCCGTTTTCTCTTTTCCAGCACCCTCAGTCATTTTCAACTGAGTTTGGAAAATAAAATTCTGCTTGATTATTGAAACCAAATTTTCAAGCAAAATCTCCTGATATGTATTTGAGAACTCCACACTCATAACGATTCCTTTTCATAATAGTTTAGAAAGTTCCACCAGACAAATGTGAGAAAGTAGGAACTCCTGAATTATTTATAGTCAATACATGGCCTTCTGTTGAAGATGAAGCTGTTGTCAAAGCACTTGTGCCTTGTCCTAATACAACACCATTATTAGTAAATGTAGCAGCACCAGTACCACCTCTTGTGACTCCTAATGTACCAGATGTTATTGCACTTGTATCAAGCGCAATCGTTGTCGTGTTTGCAGAAACAATACGACCGTTTGCGGCAACTCTAAACGATGCAACACCAGTAGCAGAACCGTAATCAGCAGAACTGATTGAAATGTTCGTTACATCAGTATTTGCCTGAGTGAAGGCAGCTGTAATGTTGTTGTTCTGAGTAAGATTAATTGCAGACTGTAATGTAGCTGCAGTATTACCAGATAAGAACGCAGCGTCAGCTGTATTCTGTGCATTCGTAGTATTAGTATTTTGAGTAAGATTAATTGCAGCCTGCAATGTTGCAGCTGTGTTTCCTGATAAGAATGCAGCATCAGCCGTATTCTGTGCATTAGTAATGCTGGTATTTTGAGTTGCATTGATACCAGATTGTAATGTAGCAGCAGTATTACCTGCAAGGAAAGCAGCTGCTGCGGTATTCGTTACCGATATAATGCTGGCATTCTGAGTAGCATCAACAGCTGCATCAGCAAGAACATAATAATAACTACCATCATTTGTTGCTGTCCAATTATCATTAGTTTCATTCCACAACAACGCAACATTAGCAGAAGAACCACGATTGACTTCAAAACCAGCGTTTTCTGTTGGTGCTAATCCAGATGGTATCTCAGCATTGAGCGTGATAATATTATCACCAAGTTGAACATTGGTTGTATTTGCATATGTTCTAGTACCACTTACTGTCAAATTACCATCAATAACTAAACTACCAGTAATTGTACCACCAGCTTTTGGTAACGCATTGTTAGCAGTTGTAAATGCTGCTGCAACACTATCTGTTACCGATGTGATGTTGGTATTTTGAGTTGCATTGATACCAGATTGTAACGTAGCTGCAGTATTACCAGATAAGAATGCAGCATCAGCTGTGTTCCGTGCATTAGTGATATTGGTATTTTGTGTTGCGTTAATGCCAGACTGTAATGTAGCAGCTGAGTTGGCTGATAAGAAAGCAGCATCACCAGTATTCTGTGCATTGGTGATGCTGGTATTCTGCGTTGCATTGATACCAGACTGTAATGTAGCAGCAGAATTTGCCGAATCAAAAGCTGCATTAGCATGATTGAAGGCATAGATAGCACCACCTGCTTGTGCGCTATTCGCAGCAGTAAATGCCGCATTTACCGAAGCAAATATCTGAGCTTGTTGGTCAAGATAAAATTTACCACCAATTGCAATAGAGCCAGTTCCATCGGGAGAACCGATGAACATCGTATTACTTGTGTATGAGTAGGCTGGTTCAGCCGTATTCAACCGACTTGGTGTTGCCGTTGCAGTAGAGTACTTTAGTTGAATTGTCGTATTGGCCATTTTGGTCCTTTGTTGTTATAATTTATGATCTATTTATGTAAAAAACAATTTTAAAAAGTGCCACCTTTTATTGTTAATAGGCCTACTTCACCACTATATCTAGCACCGCTAATATAAACACTTCGTCCACTAACACTAGTTGGCACAGTATCTCCTATAAAATGTAAAATTCCGGCTTGATAATCGAAAAACCATTCTTTACCATTATCAGCAGCAGATAATTCTGTTCCACTTGCAACAGCTGTGGATGCACTACTAGCAGTATGCGTAAAAATACGAACTGCATAAGTTGATCCAAATTCTGGACTTATCCAATCTGTCAAACCTGTTCTGAAGGTTCTATTAGCTGGAACAGAATCATCAAAACCACGGGTCAATAATGGATTATTAACATCCACTACAACTGGTGTTTGCGGCATCTCAAGTGGGGCTGCTGTTGGATATGTTGTAACTATACCTGCAGTACTTGTATTTGCTAAAGTTAGAGTAGCAGGTATACCAGAAGCCTGTGTTAAAATTTTATCTCCACGTATCTGCAAAGGACTTGGTATAGATTCTTGTGTCGCATCTTTACCTTGAGTAGTATTAGCAGTTTTAGCTGCAGAATACCCTATCTTCTTCCAGAGATAGTCAACTTTTTGTGAATCAGAAATAGCCATTATGCAGCAACTCCAACTGAAAGATAAGATATACTTTGTCCAGCAGATAAAGCAAAACGAACTAAGACCACGTTATTTGTTGCACCTGACATATTTTGAGTACCTAAAGACATTGTGTAACCACCAGATAATGCCGATCCTGAAATGATTCTATCAGCATCAGTAACAGCACAACCATCATTACCATTACCACCACCTAGAGAACCAGGATAACCTGCGGCCGCCTTGGTCGTATTACATAACATCCATCCATTGTATGCACTAGAACTATCTATTGCCGTTCCTGGCGCAGCTATCCATGCACCAGAAATTCCAGTTGTTGATGTGATATTAATATCAAAACTAGAAACAGCTGTTCTACGGAAAGCAAAAGTAAAATATTGTAATCCAGTATCTGCACTACGATCTGGTCCTGCTGGTAAATAACCTGTACTCCAATTTGTTACATCATGTTTTATAGTGCCTAATCTAACTGTGGCTTCTTTTGTTCCTGCAACACCTGGATCACTAGATTCAGAGTATACTTGTGTTGAATAGAAATTAGTTGTTGTTGTGTAAATTGGCGTGTTACTTGTATTAGATTTAAACCATGTAGAACGAATACCGTTATCAGTATATGTTGATCCTAAGTTTGTGTTTGCTATAACCGCAATCTCACTAATACCAGTTTGTGCAGTTGAATGTACATTTAGAATAGTTGAATTTTCTACAGTTGAACTTGCACCATTAATATTCGTTGCAGAGATTCCAATCTTCTCTACTGTTCTAACACCACTTGCAATTGGAAAGTTTAAAGTACCAAATGTGTATGCAGAACTCTTACCTGTGTTTGCACCTGGAATTCCACCAACCAAATAAGGTACACCACCAGTAAGACCAGCATATGTGTAAGATGTTTGAGTGATAGCAGAAGCTGATGTTCCTTCTTGGTTCGTACCACTCACAATTGTTACTGGTGTTGCACTACTTAAATATACTTGGCCTATCCAGTTTGTGATTGTCGCACCAGTCATATTGAGAGTTGGACTACCAGTATCAAAATATGGAATGCCAGAAATGTATCTGTATGTTCCAGTCGTTTGAGTAGACAATGTTCCTGCGGTAACAGTTGGTACAGAAGTCAAATCATCTTTGACAAACTCAACCAAATTTGTGCTACCATTCGCACTATGTCCTATTTGTAAAGTATTAAGACCAACTGGAACAGAAGCTGCGGCCTTTTGAGCTATTGCAGTAAATCCTGCATAACGTGATGGTGAATATATTGTGCTTGCAAATGCTGCTGCTGTTCCTGTTGCATCAAAATACTGATAATCTTTTTTAGTACTAATCGTTAGTGAATTATAACTACCAACATCAGTACCAGAAGTAAGTGTATATGCACCACTATTTGCACCATTGAAAAGAACATTTAGTATTCCACTATTTGCATTGTAAGCAATACTTGATAACACTACTGTAGAAACATTACCTGTAGTTGCTACGTTTCTAGTCACACTCAATCCTGCAACTGATGTACAAGTATTTGCGGCATTGTTTGCAAAGTTAGCAGCTAGCAATCCTGAAGTTGCACTACTTTGAGCACCATTAGAGAAAGTAATTGTTTTAGTACTAAGTCCATTTGGTGGTGCAATATTAGCATCATAAACTTTAATCAGTGCTGTTGCTATTGACCTTGGAATTGAAGCTGGATTTGCTGTGTTTGAAGATGTCAATACTAAGTTAGCAGTCAACCTACTTGTACCAGAAGACGATGTGAAACCATATGTGTAAGGTAATCTTGCACCAAAAACACCACCAGCAGCTGTGTCACTTGCAATAGATGTATTGGCTGCACCATCACCAAAGTTAGTGATGTAAGTTACGGCAGAACCAGTTGTATTCGTGGTGTCATTCTGCAAATAGAAAGTTTCACCTTCTGTGACATACAATGTTTCAGCAGCCGCAGTGAGTGCAGTACCACCAGTTAATGTCCTAAAGAAACTGTATCCCATAGTTGGATCGGCAGTATAGATGACAACAATTCCTGCTGAAGTGTTTGAGGCTTCACTGCCTGTTCCTGCACCAGAAGGATTGTATGCACGAACAATAATTGTTTTAGAACCTTGTGCGCTATACACATGAGTTTGTGATATGCCGGTTGCATTGTTTGAGAATGAGTTATCACCCCAATCAATATCATATCGTATTGTTCCGTTAGATGTAACAGGTGCAAGAGTTAAAGTTATAGTTGAACCAGAACCTGCTGCAGCTGGACTTGCACTAAATGTAACACTCTTAACAAAAGTATTAGCACGAACATTGTCCATCATCTCATTTAAATCATCAATTGCATCAGTAACTTTTGTTGTTGTTGTCCATCCTGTATATGCACCAACATTACTTAAACTACCATCGGTTGCAGAACCTAATGTGATTGTATTACCGGTGGCTGAAGAACTAGCATTATTAGCAGCTGTAAATGCTGCATTCGCAGTATTTCTTGCCGTCTGATCCGCTGTACCACCCAATGCATTATTAGCAGCTATAAAGGCTGCATTAGCAGTATTGAGTGCAACAGTAATTGAATTATTCTGTGTTGCATCAGTTGCTGTAGATGCATTAGCTGCAGCAAAAGCGCCGTTCGCTTGAGTAAAGGCTGCATTCGCTTTGTCAAATATAATCGAACCATCGAACTGTATACTCTGAGGTGATGAATTACCGTTAGCGGTAATAGTGATACCGTTCGAAGGTAATAAATTGATGGTGTCAATACCTTGAGCCGTAAGGTATGTTACTCCATCTATCTTCCAATACTTGAAGGTGGAATTCATTCCAACTTTTACTATACCTTGAGATAGAGAATTTACATCGAAACCTGAATCTGAATCAAATCGTAGAGTTGTTACATTTGAAACGACATTACTTATATTACCAACAGTATCAATTAAACTGATAGTAAGGTTGTTTGTGTTTGCTTTGGCAAAAGCACCATTTGCATAGTTACTGGCCGATAAAGCATTATTAACTGCCGTATTTGCTTGAATAAATGCAGAGTTGGCTTGATTACGAACCCATAAGTCAGAGGCATTATTTGCAGCTAAGAAGGCTGCGTTTGCAGTATTTCTTGCTGTAATATCAAGAGATGCGCCAGCTGCTGAGTTTGCGGTGTTAGCTGCAAATTGTGCAAGTATTAATGATGTATTTGCTGTATCGCTAGCTGAATTGGATAATGCCCTTGCATACGGATCAAAATTGCCTGCGATAGCAGTATTTGCTTTATCAAAGGCTGCATTCGCATGAGTATATGCAGAGTTAGCATATGAACCAGAAGTAACTGCTTTTGCATCAGCAGTATTAGCAGCAACAAACGCACCGTTTGCATATGTACTTGCGTTATTGACTTTAGAGTCAATTGCGTTAGCGGATGCAAAAGCGCCATTCGCATATATCGATGCAGAAGCTGCATTCAATAAAGAAGTGTTTGCGACTACGAAGGCTGCATTCGCATAGTTACCTGGTGAAACACCGGCAGTATTTGCAGCTGTGAATGCACCATTGGCATAGTTACTTGCTGATAGTGCATTACTTACAGCAGTGTTTGCTTGTACAAATGCACCATTAGAATATACGGATGCAGAAGCAACTTTAGTGTCAATTATATTTGCAGAAGCAAATGCACCGTTAGCGTATATCGATGCAGAACCTGCGTTGAGTAATGCAGTATTTGCAACTATGAAAGCTGCATTGGCAGTATTGAAAGCTGCATTTGCTTGAGCTGCACCACCAGAATTAGCAACTACAAAAACGGCATTTGCTTGTAAAAACGCAGCTGTTGCTTTTGCATCAACTGTGTTTATATTATTTTGTAGGGTGGTTTGTAATGAACCAGTTGATGAATTTGCTTGTAAAAAGGCCGCATTCGCAGTATTATAAATGATCTGTTGTTGATCTACATAAAACTTACCACCAATCGCAATGACACCATCACTAGTTGCTGTACCAAGGAATAGAGTATTACTTACATACGAATAAGCTGGTTCCGCAATATTTAAATTTGGTGGAAGTGCGGTACTTGTGGAACTTTTTATCCGGATCGAGGCCATTAAAAGTCTCCTCCAGTAACTTCTACAATTGGTGCTACATTAGATTCGAATAGACCAGTGGCTGAATTATAGACGAGTGTTTGGCCATTAAGCACAGCAGCAGTAGAAACGCCACCGAGTGTGGCCAATGTCAGTGGTGGTGGGCTGAAATTCTGTGCAACAATCTTAGTCGATCTAGACTGATTAGTTGTTATTTTGCCAATACCACTCTGAACATTTATTTTAACATTTATTGCCATTATGAATGTGTAACTCCAGGTAGTACATTTATGATGCCTTCAATTACTCTTGTTGCATTATTTGAAGGTGATGTTATAACTAAATCATAAAGATAACGGCCTGGAGAAAGATTAGCAGTATTAGCGGATGTCATAGACAAAGTAATTTCACCATTTGCATTACCTGTTACAATGGCGCTGAAATTAATTGCTGTCGATGAATAGTAAGATTTGCGTACTTGAGATGCTGCTGTATAACCATATAGGTTTAAAGCAGCACCAGTTGTATCACTTACGTTTAATGTAGTAGAAAATGTTGCGTATTGTTCAACACTAAGTTCTGAATATGCGGCCAAGATTTAACTCCCAATTTGATTACCTATTTAGTCTAACTGAGAGTTTGGATTACAGAGTATGTATTACGATTCTTTCAAACAGAAGGAACGGAGATTTCAACCCATGACAAAGTAGGTTCATCCCACTGATAGAAAGGTGGAGTGTTTGGTACAGGTAGTGCCACTGGAGCTTCCCATTGATAAGAAAAAGTGTTCATTACCCATGATGGGTATGGAGATGGTGGGGAAAAGCCTTCACCCTCTGGGCCGTTTGCCAAGTAAGTATATCCAATGCCAGCGTAGTTTTTACGGAAGGCTTTGGACTGATCCGAATCAGGTGTTGGTGGTGCACTGTTGGGTGTGTAATAAACACCGCCACGAGTGTTATAACTTGTTTGAATCCAACTTGCCGGATCTCCCCAGTTACCTGTGTCGATTTCAGTTTGGTCAATGACCAACACTCGTTGAACAATATTTTGATCGTTAATTTGTGCAAAATGAGCCATATTTTTATGCCGTAAAGTTTCCACTCGAATTAAATGTATGGTATGTATATCCGCCAGCAGAAGTCACAGTACCGCCTGTGCCCCTTTGTGTACCAATGTAACGAATAATAACGACACCAGAACCGCCTGCTGTTGATCTCAGTCCTCCAGCACCGCCGCCATAATTGGCTGTTCCACTTTGATTTCCGTTACCACCACCAGACAATGCTGTAGTTGATGTGAATACGCTAGTCGGAGAACCGCCGCGGCCAGTGTACGCTGGATAACCACCTGCGCTGTAAAATGTTCCGCCGCCACCACCTGCACGGGAAACCCCATCAAGCCAAGCGAGTCCGAGACCACCACCGCCGCCCGCTACAGATGTACTAACGGTAACTTGTCCGTCTTGGCCAGCGCCTCCTGCGCCGCCGCCTCCGCCTCCAGCCCGCAGAGTTGCCGTAAGACCGCCAGCACCCATTCCGCCTGTGTTACCTTGACCACTCTCTCCAGGAGCACCATTACCACCTTCATTGCCACCACCTCCACCACCAGAACCTCCATAGGTTGCAGTATTTGGTGGTGCTGGGCCAACTTGTATATCTTCGTGAGTGCCGCCAAAACCACCACCAATTGCTGTGGATGTTAAGAATGAAGATTCAGATCCCTGTGATCCGACTGTTCCACCTGCGCCAACTACCACACTGTAAACAGTGTTAGCAATTGTTCGTCCAGAGACAGCTAAGTATCCTCCAGCGCCACCACCACCAGACGCAGGATCTCCGCCAACGGCGCTTGAACTGCCATTTGGTTGAACCGTGGTCGCGTAAGCATTTGGACCGCCGCCACCGGCAATTACAAGGTATTCTACAAAGTATCCGGCCGGTCCAGCCGTAGCAAGAGCTTGAAGAATTCCACTCATGTCAGGCCAGATCCATTAATAATCCAAGTAGTGCTGGTCATTTTTATAGCTGTAGCAGTACCGTACTGCGCCAGCGAACGTGTGCCAGTTGTACCTGTACCACCCAAATACATCGTATCTGTCGTGATAGCAATAGAGACAACCTGAGAAGTCATATTGATAAATGTTATTGCAGTTCCTACGGTGTAGGCTACAGTGCCATTTGCGGGAATTGTAAATGTCCGAGCATTTGCATCTGTTGAGGGGTGAAGAATTGCTTTTCCTGAATCTGCCAAGACTAATGTATAGGATGCACTTTGGCTGTTAATTGGGATATTTAAATATCCAACAGAGTTTGTGCCATCGACTGTACAAGAACTCAATGTACCGCTAGATGGTGTGCCTAAAACCGGAGTAGTAAGAGTTGGTGAACTTATAGTTACACCTGATGCTATCAGATTACTGGTGATTGCAGTTAATCCAATCTTATCACCTGTGATTGTGGCAGCGGCTATTTTAGCGCCTGTAATTGTGGTATTGGCTATTAGATTAGCGGTAATCGCAGTTAACCCAATCTTGTCGCCTGTGATTGTGGTATTAGCTATCAGGTTACCTGTAATTGCGTTAAGACCAATCTTATCACCGGTGATTGTGGTATTAACTATTAAGTTACCAGTAATTGTATTGGCTGCAATAGTGATTACATTGGCTGCAATCTTATCGCTGGTGATTGTGCCAGCAGCAATTAAGTTACCTGTAATTGCAGTTAACCCAATCTTATCTCCAGTGATTGTGGTAGCAGCAATTTTAGCGCCAGTGATTGTGTTGTTTGCAATATCAGTAAAAGTAATTTCACCATCAGCAATGAGTGCTGATGAGATTACATTAGATGTAATACCCGCTGCTGTAATTTTTGAGATTGCCATATTTCTATTCTATTGTTATTCTTTATGGTATTTAGTCATGTTTGCTCCAGCGCCGTGAGGCGGGTTGTAAGTGATTCAATAAGAGTTTGCTGTTCTTTGATTGCGGCAAGCAACAACGAAGTAACTTCAGCGTACCGAACGCCAAGATGACCGTTGGTGTCAGTGTCAATTACTTCAGGCAAAACTGCTTGCACATCTTGAGCGATAAAGCCAACATGTTGCTTTTTGGTTTTGTCTGCTTTCCAAGTAAATTCAACTGCACGAATTTGAGATATTTTGTTCAAAGCATTAGTAATTTCACATGTGACATCTTTTAGATTCTGATCTGAAGCTGTTGTCCAACTTGTACCTGCGGTATTCAAGTACGGGCCCTGAACAAACGATCCAGCACTGTAAGTGTATGTACCAATGTAGCCGCTGTTATTTGCGCTATTGGATTGGAAATCCATGCCACATATAGCATTGCTACCGTTGTAGGCTAGCAGCGTACCAGCCACACCAGTTGTTGCTGCCGTTGTTCGACCCATAACAAATGCACCACGGTTGGTGCTTGATCCTGTGACGCTTACTTGTGTATAGCCAGCAATAGCACTGGTGCTCCCGACCAACACGCTGCTTAAGGTGTAAACATCAGAACCAGTAGCTAGCCATTGGTTTGTTACATTTGAGGATCTGGTAATTCTACCCTGTGCATCAACAGTTATACTTACTGTATTTCCCACACCACCATATGAACCAGCTGTGACACCAGTGATTGTAAGGTTTGAAGAACCAATTGTATTGGCTGCAATATCTTGACCTGTAATTGTTCCATCAAGAAACAAATTACCTGTTAATGTGTTAGCTGCAATCTTGTCACCCGTAATTGTACCAGTAGCTATTAAGTTACCAGTAATCGCAGTTAGTCCAATCTTATCACCTGTAATTGTACCAGCAGCTATTAAGTTACTTGTAATTTGATTTAGGCCTATCTTATCGCTGGTAATAGCATTAGTCTGAATCTTAATTGTAGATACAGAATAGTCTGATGGAATATGTGGACTAGCACCAAGACCAAGAAACAATACTTGAATATTATTTGTATCTGTTGGTGGCGCTTCAGAAAATGTAAGTGTTCTACCAGACACTGAGTATGTGTCTGTATGCTGACGAACACCATTAACAAACACAAGAATTGCAGCGGTAGTTACTGGTGCTTCACGCAAGGTGAAGTTAACCGTGCTATTGTCACCGTTGAAGGAGTCAATAGCAAATGTTGCTGATGTGGGCTGATTTCCAAGATAGGCCAATTTATTATCCTTTTATGCTATATAGTTCTGTTAGAATCATTTATTTGTATAAAGTGGCTCATGATGTAAATGTCCCGCTTGATGTAAATGTATGGTAAGTATATCCGTTAGCAGTTGTTACTGTGCCGCCGGTGCCACGTTGAGTCGTGCCAAGATAACGGATGATAACAATACCAGAACCTCCAGCTCCACCATAAAAGGCCTGGTTGTAGTTACCTTGGCCACCGCCACCGCCGCCGCCAGTATTTGTCGTTCCATCTTCGCCGCCAGAAATTGGCAGTCCTCTTCCACCCCCGCCTGCGCCACCAAGGCCAGTGCTTACTCCATTGCCGCCTCCGCCGCCGCCTCGGGTAACGCCATCAAGCCAAGTAGATCCAGCTCCGCCAGAACCATTACTACCTGCGGCACCTGCGCCGCCACCACCACCAGATTCAAATGAATATCCAGTAAGATCACCATATTCATTACGGACCTCGGCCCAGCTGTTAGGACCACCATTGTTACCTTGACTTGGAGATGTTGAAGGCGTATTTCCATCGGCGCCTGCGAGCCCGTTTGATGACAATTGGCCGCCACGACCACCACCAGAACCGCCAGTATTGGCCAAACCGGGCCCGTTGCTACCAGCAACGCCGCCTCCACCGCCACCGCCAGTAGATGTTATGTTAATTTGAGTGCCGATGAGAGAAGAATCATTCCCGTTGAATCCAAAACCTGTGTATGACACGGGCCGTGCAGCTCCAGCACCTACGTTTGCTGTATAAGTTTTGCCAATAGGTATAGTTATATTCGTAAATTGCCTATATCCGCCAGCTCCGCCACCGCCAGCACCACTTGGATTTCCTCCTGTATATGCGCCGCCGCCGCCGCCAGCAACTACAAGATAGTCAATCTTATATGAATTTGAGGAAGTTAATCCAAATCCTTTTGCGGATAAAGCTCCAAAAGTACTGAGTAGAGGCATAATTATTTAAACTGTACTTGAGAAGCTAGTACTGTAAATGCAGCACTGCCTGTTTTGATAATCGTATATGTGTAAACGTCTATACTGCTTGCATTGCCTGCTGTTGGTGCTGTGTTACTTTGCCACTTTGCTGTGACCGAAGCACCATCCACTTGCAATGCAGTGTTATAGTAAGGTGTAGCGCCTTGCGTCACCAAGAAAGCTACCGTCAATGATTGTCCGGTTTGCATAATGGTATTCAAAGCAGTTGTGCTGTTGCCACGCACATTCAAAGTCCAGTTAGCCGATGCATTGGACGTGTAGTACAACACAGCCTGAGTTGCGGCATCAAAAGCAATAGTACCTGTAGCTGCTGTGGCGCTGATAGTCGCCTTCTCCATCAATGCTTGAACTGAACCGTAGCTTCCCAATTGCAAGATACCGTTGTTAGCAATAGGTGTCAGAGCAACACCCATATTACCTGAAGCATCGACAAGAACACGTTGATTGGCCTCTGTAAAAATACTAACACTGCCACCAGTACCACCAAGTTGTCCAATTTGTAGGAGGGAATTGTTTGATGTGCTAAAGATACGACCTACATTGGCTGTAGAAACATCAACAACAAGTGCAGTTGAGGTATTGCCTATATTTAAAAATCGAAGTTCTCCGCCTTCTCCACCGGTTGCACGAAGTTGCAACGATCCATCAACATCTAATTTTACCCCTGATGATATTGAAGGCACACCAATACCTACGTTACCGGAGGCGTCAATACGCATCCGTTCAGTGTCAGAAGTCAAAAAGGTTAATGGTTTAAAAGCGCCAGTAGATAAATAAGTTGCATTAATTTGCCACGTATCTGAGTTATCACGGTAGCCTAAAATTAAAGATGAATCGTTGCTATTTCTTTCAATTCTGAAACCCAAACCTGTGGCTGAGTTATCGGCGGTCTGTTTAACATTTAACCGATTAGCCAAAGCAAAAGAGCTAGTTCCAATACCTACGTTACCGGAGGAGTCGATACGCATCCGTTCGGTCATGTTGCCACCCGCTGGTCTTGTGCCAAACGCTAAGTAACCCGCAGCATCGCCGCCAGTACTATTTTCTTTGGCCCCCAGAATAGCGCCGAAATCAACAGAAAGTGTTGTACTTGTATAGTACCCACCAAACGTTAACGCACCTCCGACATTTGCGGCTTGTGTGGTATTGGCTAAAACTCTAAGGTTACCCCCATTAACGATGCCACTTGACGCTCCAACAATTTGCGCCGTTTGACCAGTTGTGCCCCCTTGCCAACCAGTAATTCCATTGACATCCAGTTTCATTGCTGGCGAACTTGTCCCAATCCCTACGTTACTTAGTGTGTAAACATCAGAACCGGCGGTTAGCCATTGGTTTGTTACATTTGAGGATCTGGTAATTCTACCCTGTGCATCAACAGTTATACTTGCTGTATTTCCTACACCACCATATGAACCAGCTGTGACACCAGTGATTGTAAGGTTTGAAGAACCAATTGTATTGGCTGCAATCTTATCACCAGTGATTGTATTGGCTGCAATCTTATCGCCTGTAACTGCACCAGTTTGAATTGAAGAACCACTTACAGTATTTTCAGTAGGAATAAATCTAGTGATTGTATAATTACGATATGTAACAATAATGTTACCGGTACCAATAGATGGCGCTTCAGTGAAAGTGAGGGTTGTAGTTCCGTCTACAGTGTATGCATCATACGGATCCTGTTGCACATTGTTAACAAGAACCTCAATGTCAGAAACATTATACACCGCCCTAGACAAAGTAACAGTAGTTGCACTACCATTACCATTAAATCTTTCAGTAAGGGATGTAAATGATTGTGTGGTTGGTGTATTGCCTAAAAAAGACATTAAGTGATCTCCAAGACCGATAAAATAACATCACTGGTTCCTGATGATGAAACTTTAATAGCATCAGAAGCTTCTAAAACAACTTTCTGGTCACCGCCAACTGGTACTAAAGCACCTCCAACCGCAATCGTGGCCTGACTTATCATATAGTAGTCAGTACCTCCAGCAGTCAGAAATACATTAGCTGTGATTGGCGAGTTAGTTAAATTTGCAATAGTCATACCAATAATAGTAGCCTGAGTCGCCGAGTTTGCGGTAAAAATTGTTGCATTTGCTGTAACACTTTTACCAAAATAATTTTTAAAATTGTTTGCCATTTTTAATAACCTTGATATTATATTTAAATTTTTATCCTAGTGCAATTGCAAACGCAACTGCATCGTCTGAAGCCCTACTGTATGCAGAGGAGACATTTGCATAAACCGCGGTATTGGCCAAACCCACCATCTTTGTTACATTAGATGTTTCTATATTATTGTAAGTAATATAAGCATTACTTAATGTGGTATTACCAGTTACAATTGCTACGTTAAGTGTTGTTTGTAAACCAACTGTTAGATTGTTGGCAGCACTAATCGATCCATTTGCATTAATATCATCGAACCCTATTTGGTCTAGAATAATATTACCTGATACAGTTAAATCACCACCAATTGTTACATTGTTTGCAACACTAAAGTTTGTATTTGAATAGAAAATGGAACTACCACCTCCTTCGATCAAGGAGTTAGTCTTTGTGACTAAATCCTGTGTCGCAGTCAGCCATTGACTGAAGGTGTTTGCGGTATTTAATTGTGAAATTATAGACATTACTTATCCTGATTTGCCGCTATTAACATCAGCAACTGTTTAATCTCTTGCACATCATTTTCTAGTTTGTTCAATCGAGCTTTGTCTTCAGCCTTTTCTAGTTGCTGTTTTTTTACAAGCTCACGTTTCATATAATACTCATTTAGACCATCTCTATCTGTATTTAGAATGGCCTTAGAATGAGTATCTCTCACAAACGTAGAATCAGTAATTTGTACTAGTGCCATATATTAAACTATTGCTGCTGGGTATGCGATTGCACGAATGTCGCGGACTAGAGGAACATCAACTGTATTTTGTCCACTCAATACAACTTTAATTGCAAAAGTTCTAAATGTGGAGAATCCAGTTGATGAAGTTGTGTAACCAACAGAGTTGTTTGCAACACCACCAGTTCCTGGTGCGAAAACCAATTCACGGAAATCGCCTTGGCCTGTTGCAACAAAGTTTTGATTACCAATTTCAGTCATTAACTGATAGTTCTTATTATCAAACAAATCACTATCTGACTTAGAAAGAATTTTATAGTAAACGTATATATTAGACTGTGATGGTTTATAACCAGTCAGATACACACGAAGGTCACCAGAATCAAATCCATCATTCAAAATAACTTTACGAGTCATGTAACGTACATCAGAGTTACCACCAATAATTTTATCTTCACCATTGTAGGTAACAACCGCACCAGAACCACCGCCTGATCCAGCAGTTAATGTAATCGTTGGCGAAGTTGTGTAACCAGAACCAGGATTTGTAATATAGACAGAACTGATAATATTAGCAGTAACTGTTGCAGCTGCAGTTGCAGCAGAACCACCACCACCTGTAATTGTTACAGTAACATCAGTTGAGTTGGCATAACCAGTTCCCGATGATGTAATAAAGATGTCAGAGTTTCTTAATGGCAAGTCATTGATTATATTCTGAACAATAGTGAATCCAACTCTAGATGAATCAACAACTGGAGATATTACAGGACTCAATGTTGTCATTGTTGCCCTGAGTGTTAAGATGAATTGGAAGTGGTGATTACACGGCGTCCATATCCATCATCATAATAATCTTCTAACGGTAAGATTGGTAAATAACCAGTTTTAGCACCATTATCATCCATTGTAGAATCAAATGTATAAGCAACAGATGTATTACCAATAACTAAATCATTTGTAATTAATTGTGCTAAATCGAACACTGTATTTGTAGTTGGTGCAATAACATTAAACTGTAGTATAGCTGATGACTGTGAAAATACATTTCTGTATATTCTAAACAACATATCGGATGTTTGATCCGCAGTCCATGTGGATCCATTTTGTGATAAGAATAGAGAACCGCCATAAGCCTGTTCTGAAATCTGTCGTTGTTGTACAATATCTAACTTACCAATTTCAGCAACATATGCCTCATATTTGTTAGAGTTTGAGAAGAACACAAATGAATGTTCACCAGGTTGCATATAAATTGGTGAATCAAATTTAAATTCTGTATATTTTGTAGGGTCATCCAAACTTGGAGAATCTGTGGTCCTAACTCTATCTGGTGTCAGAGTAACTGAACCATTTGGATAAATTACAGATGATGATGGAACACCATTTACAGTAGGTCTTAATTGTAGTGTAATTGGAATACTATCATCTTTAGTCCTAAAGCAAGCACGAAGTCTACTCATAAACAACCCTTGTGGGTATGTAGTTGGATCAATTAAGAATGTTTGAGCGAGTGGATCATACCAACCAACAATTTCTTCACGAGTGCTCGAGGTGGCAGATGTAGCTGGTTGTTCTTCTGTTACTACTGTTCTCTGAATAGTTGGTCGTGTAGTAGAAAGAATTGTAGCCTCAACTGTTTGTACAGAACCTTGAGAGTAGAACGATGCATCACCATTAGTTTTGGATTGTACAACATCATTAATATCATTATCAATTAAACGAAATTTCTTCTCACCAACACGGAATACAGAACCAGGAATTGTGTACAGACCCGCAACATCACCAGCAGGATTTGTTCTCATTCTGCCAATAGAGTAGGATGAAACATTCGAACTATTTGCAACAGGTGTTGTAGTCCATGCGCCTGAAATCATAGCAACTCTTGTTGCTGGATTATACGATGAAATTGTTGCACTTTGCCCAGCGCCTGTTCCTGCAACAATATAGATTATAGATGCATTATAATCAGATACATTATTTGCTGAACTAGCATCACGAGCTAGAGTAATAGAATTTGTGTTTGCAGACTGAACTATACCACTGTAATGGTCATAACGAGTAATATCATAAATTACTGGAGTTGGTGCTTGTATATACTGCTGATTGGGATCGATATTTACGACCCTTAGACTTGCATTTCCAGGATTAAAAGAACTGTTATTTGAAGTGAGAAAATCAGAAGGTATACCTCTAAAAGCAGTGATGAAAACTTCATTATTAGATGTTTTTACTGCTTGTATTACGCCAACACTATTCGCAGTAGCTTTATTGTAAATATCTATGGTTTGAAATTTACCAACTTCTGTGTTAATAGTAAGATCATTTTGTGTTACTGTAAACTTGTTTGCACGAGCAAAATAAGACTCTACAATTGTTGAATCAAAGAACGGATATAGTGTTACATTTGGTTTGAAGTCCGTACCAATTACAATAATATTTTTAGTTCTCATAAAAGGAACAATAGACACATCAACTATTCGGTCGCCAAGGTTTTCTGTGATAGTTTCTGGAACAACTCTACTTCGAATACCTGAACGAGTAGATGTACCAGTTTTTGTAACTGTCTTTTTATATGTTCGGATTATATTCCGGCGGCCTTCGCCAGCTTCAATCCGATCACCTAAATTTTCCTCTTTGGTAGATGTGCCTGTCCAATTATCTGTCCAAGATCCCCATGTATAATCATATGGAGAAGTTGCTGAAGCAATTCTGTCCCACGCATCTTTATCACCACCAATATTTACTTTAACATCTGGTTTTCTTATTGTGTCTATCCAAATATCCGATGTTGGATCAAGTGTAATTTTACCAATAAAATTAACAATATTAAATGGATTGACACTTATGGATTTTGACGCCTTTGGTTGATCGATAAAAATAGTATCAGAAGAACTTACAGTAATAGAAGTTCCATTCTGTGTATATCCACTTGAATTAGCAGAATCAAATTCTAATGAAACAGAACCCACAGTGAACGGTGGTCTCAATTCTTGTTTTCTTGGATCAATCGCAGCCCTATAATCACCTTGTGCTACATCTGCAACACCAGAACCAGTGAACGAGTCTACAAGAATACCATTTTTAAATCTAGATAAACCGCCCGTATCAAGAATTGTCAAATCTTGTTTTGAAATAGTGCCCTGTTCAAGTAATGACAATGCAGTATAGTACTCAAGGTTCTCAACACGTTTTTCAATACTACCAATGTCTCGCATTGTATAACGTCTATTATTGATGAATTGTGTTGCAACATTTGCTGTGTCTCCAACAAAAGCAGGATTACGCAAAATATGTAATGTCATTGCGTTGTCTTTGTCTTTTGGATCATTTGGGTATAAAGATGATATACCTTTCACAACTTCAAATTGTCTATCTTTGGTTAATACAATTTTATCATTTCTTGGTAAATAATAATTGTAACTTAAAATAATATCTGAACCATTTTCTGGAATTTTAGGACCAGTTGTTGATGAATCTACATCAAACACAACAGAGTTTGCCGTAGCAGCAGTTGCCGCTGCTCGAACAGGTCTAAAATCAAAACAATCGCGGAGTGGGTAATTTATTCCATTTGTTGAAACATATGTAGGAATGTTTTCATAAGCAAAATTACTATAAGAATCATTTGTAAAGAATCCTGCACCAGATGATATAAATTTATTAAATTTAACAACAATAGGACCAATAGGTGCAGTAACACCGGGTTTCAGTTTAATGGAAGAATGATCGTAATATGAATCTCTTTGTCCAGTGTCTAATGTATATTTTGAAGTAATATCAGTTGCATTAACAGTGTTGGCTTGTGTAATATTGTTATTATTGAAGTCTAATACAGAAACCAAACTGTATACATCTGGAACATATAATGATTGTGCAACACTAGGTACTCTAACAATATTATTTGCCGCAATTTGAATTTGGCCATTTGAAGAATATAGATTTACACCACCGTTGGAAAATATATTATCCCCAGCAGATAACTGCAATGAAGTATTTGCAGGTACATATGTTTTAGTTTTTGGATTTGGTGCAGTAGCATCAACTGTTACATATACGTTTGCAGTTAAATTACTACCATTTGTAATTGTAATTTTTTTCAGAGCTTGGTCAACTGTGAACTTATCAGCGGGAATTGCTTTACCAATTTCATAAGTTGAAAAACCAGGATTGGTTACAATAACTTGATAATTAGTTTGTCTTGTGTTTGTTGATGTAGCAACAGAAAGAGCTTCACCAGAACTCAAACTCAATGCAGGTGATAAACCACTTGAAAATGTTAATGACTCATATAATCTTCTATATGATATTGAAAGGCCGTTAATTGAATTGTTAGCAATGTAATTTTCACCTAATCTGAACAACAAAGCTTCAGAGTTTGTATCACTAATGAATACATCATCAAATGTTGTTGAATGATCTTTTGATCTTTGGTCAATATCTATTGCGGCAACTCTTGATGACGCACCCGAACCATTTGTAACCACAATAGAATTTACATCATTGAATTCAAAATCAATGGAATATTGAGATGTATTTGATAATGCTGCACTAAAACCTTGGTTAAAAGTAATAGTAGAGTTTGCACCATTATAGCTTGTAATGAGTTTAGCTCGTTCACCAGTACCTGGACCACTTGTAATTCTGAATTTGGCGCCAATATAAGCATTATCAGTTGTCATTCTGTTACTAGCTAAAATCATCGTATTAGCAATTTGAACAGAAGTGGCTCCTGATGATACAGCTGTATTAACTACACCTGTCAATGAACCAACATTAACGTCAAACAAGAAAGTCCTGTATTGATATGTCGCAGAGTTGGATGTATTTGATGCTGTATCAAACTGAACAGATTTAATTCTAGCTGTACCAATCTTTGTGTTAGAAATAGTTGCAGTAGATGTTACGTTAATTTGAGAATTAGGAACGCAATGTAAATCTACAGTTTGTAAACTATTAATTGGTAAAGTTCCATAAAGTGTATTTGCGTAGACATAATATCCATAGTCTGCGGTAATACGCTTGCTTGTCACAGAATCAGTATCTCTTGGTTTTGGAATAACAATTGTTGTTGGAGAAACTGTTTCATATTCATATCCATAAACATATGCTTTACCTGGAGATAAGACAGCTTCCATGTTTGCTGTATTTGCAGTGGATGTTCTCAGTGTTAAAGTGAATGGTCTAACTGTGTAGTTGCCAGATTCATCATACGTTCTACGAGCTAAGGTATCTTCCAATACTGAATATATTGGGTATTTATTATATTTTGTTAAGCTACCTTGTTCAACTCTAGCTAACTCAATAAATTGCGTATCATCAATAGAATCAATACTTCTTTGAGTCAGATTCATTATAATTTTATATCTGTCAGATCCGGGAGCTTGATAGTTTGAAGCGTCTTGTGCTGGATCTAAAAGAGATGTGTCTGATGTATATGATACTATAGCTTCTGAAATTTCAAATCCTATTCTCGCATTTGCAGTTGATGTGTATTTTGAAACGGCAATAGTTTGTGCATCGTTCTTAACAAAAAAACCTTCATAGTAAAAAACACCCTCATTAACTGAGAAGATTTGACCTGTACCAACACCAGCTGTAGCTACATTTGCAGATATAGTATTTGTTTCAAAAGTTTTAATTGTATCGCCAGCTGCAAACTCAGTACCATAAATGTGTTTAACTAGTAGCGTTTTTGGATCGCCAGTGCCTGGATCAGCATCAAATACTTTAAGAACAAGAGCTCTTTTTGTTGGATTTGTATTATCATCGACAAGTGTTTTGTCAATAAAATTATTTGCCGTTACAGCTAATCCCAAAAATGTGGAATCTAATTTAAGATACGTTACGTTTTGGAAAAAAGTTTGACCACCAGTTACAACAGAACCGTTCTTGTAGATAGAATCACCAAATCGTTGAACTTGTTTCTGTAAAAGTGTTTGTGATTGTGTTAACTCACGAGCCTGAACCGCATATCCTGGCTTAAACAACATACGAAGAAATTTTTTATTTTCATCATGGTCATCATAATATGGGTTTACATTAAAATTGGTATCAAGAGCCATTGACTATCCTTAGAAACTTACGACTAATTTAATATTTTCAGCTTGACCGTCAGCCCGATCAATCTTTGTTGTGTTTTCAACATATAATATATCTCCAGTATATGGTTGAAATTCTGGATTCTTCACAGCAGTTACAGTTCTAGATGTTCCAGAACTTACGCCAATTAACGGCAAACCACTAATAAAATTACCTTTTACTTTAGACAAACGAACGCCATTCGTTGTTTGTGCGTTGATAAATCCATATGCATTTGGATTAACTACTGATCCTTGGTACACATATTCATTTAACATAAATGCACCGCCGGCAACAATGTCCATATTTGTGGTTTGTGATATCACAGAGTTTGATGTGGATGTATTTGCCGCAGTTGTTAGGCCATATTTATACGGGTTTCTTAACAATCCAAACTGTCTAAATGAAGTATCTATAGAAATTAATCCCTGCTCTGTAGAGTCAATCTCACCAATACGCACTGCAACCATTACATTGTTAGCATTTAATTCTTTCGCTGGATTAAATGAGTGTCCAAATTTTGGCGGTAAAATGACTCTAGCTAATGCACCACTGCCTGAACCGTATATGTAAGCGTTTGCTCTAGAGTAACCAGATCCAATTGTAGACACAGTTATCTTACTTACATTTGCGTTAGCAGCTGTAACACCAGAAGAAGTGTTGGATAATACAGCAGAAGCAACGACACCAACACCATCTCCATAGATATAAACTCTAGTTGAAATTGTTATATTATTTGCATTTCCACCAACTGCATTTGTTGGCACTGAAAGAGTGAGTGATCCAGTTGTGTTAGAAATCGAACTGATATAAGCGTCAGTTGGGATGCCAGTACCTGTTATTGATAAATTACTTAAATTTCCAAGAGTTGGAATACTAAAAATTGATAAAGTTAATGACGTATTAGACAATTGCAAAACAGTTTGGCCAGAAGCGAATGCATCAACTCTGATATTTGCTGCTTGTCTATAGTTAGTGCCTTTGTTTGTTAACACAATTGTTGTTAACTCACCATCAACAACACCAGCTGCACTTACACTATAGTCTAACGCATCTGTTGAAGTTGGAGCTGGAATCCATGAGGTTGTAAGAAACTTGTTTGATGGTTTAACATTATACATGTACTTCCACACATAACCATCAGCAGTAGAAATATTACCATTAGAAGTTGTGTAGTCACCAGTTGGCTCTACAGATGAGTTTGCCGATGCGCTATTAGAAACGCATTTGTATACATTTCTAGCCGAAGTAATGACATACAACGGTTTTAAATTTTGACTTGTATTAGAAGACAGTAAAGTGCCTATATCAAGTGTATCATCATACTGACGATATTGTGTATTCGAAGTCCAATTAATTCTAGGCACGACTAATTGTACATCATTGCCTGTTGCTCTTTTAGCAGCAAAGATATTATCCCAAGTATTTTTTTCAGTTGAGACTGTATCCACCAAAGCATCCGGTGAAGATTCATTGGTGTATGCTACATGATTGCCAATAAATGTGTAGTATATTGTTGGCGCATTTCCGGAGAACGAATCTTTGAATCGTTCTGCGTTATTGAATGTTAGTTTTTTATTGGTTATTGCTGTCATACATTGTATTTATGTCACTATAACTAAAGTTTCGCCGCTAGAATTAGCAGTAAATGCAGAAGAAACAGAAATATTTGTGTTACTGATGATACTGTTTAGAATTCTTACTTCACCATTAACTGCGATACTTGCACCAAGAGTTAGTGTTCTTCTTGTGTTTGCAATGTTAAATTTAGTGTTTATTCCAGAAATATAGATTGAGCCGTTTGTTGTACTAACAGTACCAGAAATCGAATTTACAGTTGTTGTGTTTAGGTAAATTGTATTAGATGAAATAGAAGAATTCTTATTCAAGTCTGCATAATTAACAAATCCAGCTGGATGTAATAATTCTTTTAGAATTGTTTTATATTTTGTAAATTCTGTTAATGATGATGTGATATAAGAATAGTCAACGTAGTAATTACTGCCTTGAATTTTTCTTTCTGAACTTGATAGAATAGAATCTGAAGTTGTCCAACGGCCAGGCAATATAGAATATGAGTCACCAATTGTTGCAGCTGCAGTTGCAGTACCATCACCCTTGGTTGTCAAATCAACTTTTGGAATATATTGATATCCAGCACCGCCGCTAGTAACTTTGATTGAGATAATTTGGCCAGGTACTGTATCAGTCAAAGCGGTTAATCTTTCACCATCACCCATCAAAGAAGTGATTGCGATATTTGCACCAGTACCAGTTGTTGATGAAACTGTAACTGTTGGAAAAGTACCTTGAGTGTAATTAATACCACCAACAACACCTCTTGATAATGAACCGATAGGTGAGTTATTAGACCAAACAGTGCCATCACTAAATGAGAAAGCTGCATTCACAGTTGCAGATGTTGCAGATGTTACCGCATTAATAAATCGATCTTGGCTTCTAATTGTAATCTTATCGCCAATACCAAGTTCAGTACCAAATGCAGTACCAGTACCAACAACAACAATTGAATTGTTCAATATGTTTGCAGTGCCAGCAACTCTCTGAGATTGCATTCTAATTTTTGTGATTGTACCTGAACCAGCTACTTCAGTTACCGCAGCAGCTGCACCATAACCATATGTGCCAGATGGATTCGTACCAAATACAACTTCGTCACCAACTTTATAATATACACCACCATTATTAACGTCAATTCTACCGACTGCGCGATATGATTTAATATCATAGATTGTATTGTTGAGAAGATATCGAGAACCTTCTGCATCAAGTATTGCTGTATTGACGGAAGTGTTTGAGAACAAAATAACCGCATTAGTCATTGGACCAAGGTCTGTTACGGTTAATGTTGTTAGTGCATCAAATATTCTAGTACTGATGTTTTCGCCAGCTGGAAAGTTAACTTGTGTTGGAAATCCATAATCTGCAGCTGATAATGTTATATTTGAATATGTATTGATAATATCATCATTAATTAAAAAAGAGATATTTGTATTTGCGCCAGATGTATCAACACCATCAATAGCACCAATAATGAATGAATCGCCTGGAGTATTTGAACTAGCTATTAATGAAGCAGTGTGGAATCCTGCACCGCCGTAATTAACTACAATTCTATTTGTAACACCAGCAGTAACAGATTCAACTTCTGCGGTTGCAACGGTTGTTGCACCACCACCAAGAATAGTTAATTTATCACCAACATTATAGGACGCACCGGTACCAGTAACTAAAATTGTAGTCAGAATGGAAAAAGTGTCGGCATTTAAAGTTATTGTTTCTCCATTTGAATCAATGATATCAGTTACAACTTGTTCACCATTGGTAAATAAACCATTCAATGTTTTTTTATCAATGAACAATTCAAAAGGCAAACCAAAATTTAAACGATCTGTAATAATTCTTTTTGTTGCACGTTCAATAACCGCAGTTGCGCCAGAAGTCAACCCTCTAACTCTCCTGTTGTTTAATAACGTAACATCAAAATTACTATAAACAGCTTTGATTATTGAATTTGCAGTTGGTGCTGTATTGAAAACTAATTTTCTTGATTCTTTACGAATAGTATAATCTGTACTAACTACTTTTAATGTATCATCAACATAAACGGAAATATCACCAGGATCAACTGATTGTGCCAAATAAAATACTGTGTTTGAACCATTACCAACATATGTACTACGAATGTCGGTTTCTAACTTTAGAATGTTATCAACAGTCCATTGGCCATCCGAAGCTTTGAGAACATTATTTTTTGGTAAAATTACTTCGACTTCATCACCAAAAAGTAATCGGAATAATAACTTAAATGATTTTTCATTACCTCTTGCAAGATAAAGTGGTAATACATTTTTAATTAATGTTTCTTTGTTGACTTTAACATCTCTAGGAATAAGAGATGCGTACATATCAAAAAAACTTCTTTCGAAGGAGTTTATAGAAATATCAACATCAGAGATATATCTTAAATCTTTTGCTAATCCTAATACGTTGTTTTTCTGAGTCCCTTGAGGTGTTTCCAAAAACTCATAGTAAGCTTCCATGAATGAAATGAATAATGGATATTCATCATTAATGTATTCGGGTACTTGTTCTGAAACAAGTATAGAGGTTTTTAAATCAGACATTTAATTAACTAGAAGCTTTAACTAGGTCAATCGTAATCGCAGTAGGATCTGTTTCATCAATAGTGATGATTGTGTTTCGAACAGTCTCAACAATACCTTTTTCAGATTCTAAAGAAATCCGAATATAACCATCTGGTGAATCTACAGATAAAATAGTGATATCATAAAGTTGAATAAAACCAGCGTCATAATCAATAAGTCCAACATTGTTATCAACTATTTGTCTCTCGGCATTTGAATCATAATAGATGGTTCTTATTGTGCCAATCCTACCATCAATAACAGCAACACCAGTTGCACCATAACCACTACCACCTTCGATAGTCACAATAGCTCTGGAATAACCTATACCTCTTTTTACCATATTAATTGTTTGAATACGGCCGTTTACAATAATAACTTCTGCTTCTGCTCCAGAACCATCACCAACAATCTTTACTGTAGGTGCAGTAGTATATCCAAAACCAGCGTCTGTTAGTTGTATAGTGTTAACTCCGGAATATGCCTGTTCAATCTCATCAAAGACTACTGTTCGTTTTACTCCATTCGTGTCATAAACACTAAATGGTGTTGATGTTAATTTATTTGTGATTGTTCCACGATGCAATGGTGCATTGTATTTAATTGTATAATTTTTACTTTGATTTAAAATTGGCAGCAATCTTTTTTGTAAACGAACCCTACTTTCCGTACCAATAATAGAATTCAAACTTACTGAGGTGATGGCTTCTTGCAATTTTGAAAGAACGAATCTAGTTGAAAATCTATCAAGATTTGTATTCTTATAATTTATAATTGCATTAGTGATATTTGTTTTGATTGCACTTTCACCCAAAGTAGTTCTTTTTGGATCATATTCAATATAATTACTTACCAATAGGTACAAATATTCCGGATCTACAAATTGTGTTTGAACTGAAACAATGGATTTTGGTGCTATAATATCATTCAAAATTCTTTGTTTTTCAAATTGTGAAAGGTAATATCCTTGTTTTGGTTTAATTGAAACAAAAACTTTACCAAAAACTGGTGGTACTTGATCTTCACCACCCCATACTGAAATTGAACTCAACAACGGATAATTTCTTGTGATATAAGCTTCATAATCTTTAAATGTCACCAATCTGTTTTGTGTTGCGAATTGAGAAGTTGCATTGTATTTGATTTCACTAACAGTTTCTCTACCTGCACCACCAGTAGCTTCTCTAACAGTATCAACCGTTATTGTATATGTAGTACCAATATCATTACCTACAGTAAATGCAGATGCTTTATTGGCTAATGAACCAGAGGTTGACAAATAAGTTACTGTAACTATTGCACCATCATTAATTTTTTTACCAATATACCCATCACCAAAATATACTTTAAATTTTCCAGATTTAGATTCTTGTAGGAAATAAACTTCAGATTGTGAGGTAACATCCAAAACATCTCGCACAGAATTATAAATGGTGACTTGTGAATTTCCAGAAGACGGTCTAACAGTTACAGTAAGTGTATTAGTATCAATATTTGGATCTGGAATTTCAAATATACTTTTTGGATTAGCAGAATTGGATTGAGTAAAAGAATAAGTAGTAAATTCACCTTCTTTTATTTCCAAATCTTCAAAATAATATTTTGTTCCAGATTTGGTAACAGTTGTATCAGCCATTACATTAAAAATATAAGAAATATTGTCAATCGTTTCAGATAAAAATCTGAAACCTTTTGGTAGTGTTAGTGTGTCTATAACAGTAGTGCCGGAATCAATAACAGCATTTACTGACGCACTTGCTGCATTTTTTGAGTATGGAATATAACCCAAAGTTTTTGCATGTGATACTACAGAATCTCTTAACAATGCCGTATCTAAAAACGACTCATTCGCTATCATATTTAAATAATAAGCGTTGTAATGTGTATTGTATGCTAAAAGATTAATTAAAACGGTAAGACCAGCGCCTTCAAAATCATAATCTTGAAATTCTGACTGTTGTTTTAAATATAATTTTAAGTTAGTCTTGATCGTGTCAAAATCAAGTTCTGCAACCTGTAAACGATTATCTGCCATTTATCTAACTCGATCTAAGAAAAATTTGATTGTTATTGGATTAGTTGAATTAACTATTTCAAATACCATTTGAACATTATAACGATTGTTGTCATAATCTAAATTTATATTTACATCTTGTACACTAGCTCTAGGCTCAAAATTGTTAATAACTTCAGTCAACTCTCTTTCAAGCAGAGTAGCTGTAACTGCATCTAATGGCTCAAACAATAATCTGTGTATGTTTGAGCCAATATCTGGTTGAAATGGCACCTCATAATGTTTTGTTGACACCAAATTCTTGACAGAATTAATTACCGCCAATGCACCAACGTGCTTATTGATGTCTTTTCGGACCGGATGAATTTTAAAATTCAAATCCAAATCTTGAAATCTTCTTGTTGATTCTGTTGAATATGTTGCCATTTTATATTTATGTTACTGGATCTGGATTGAAGGGGGTGGTGACAAAAGTGTTAGAAGAAAGTCTAGAGTTTAATTTGTCAGTTCCAACAAGAGTTTGGGTTAAATTAGCTTCAGTTGCTCCTACATTCCCAAGTCTGCGTAATGATATGGCTTCATTAACCAATTGATTAGATTTCGTATAAAAATTCTCGTCATGTGTTCGTCTAGTGTTTAACAATTCGTATAGTTTATCTATAAAATCGCCAATACTGACTACAACTGCATAACTCAAATTGGAAGTGGAGTTTGTTGTGGCATTGCTGGACACATTTACTACATTTATCGAAATACTCGTATTAACTGTATACACATGTCTGACCATAGCGTTGGCATATTCACTAAGTGTATTTGCTATTAAAATACTAGTCAAACTGCCCATCATCGGCGCATTATCTTCGCGGTCATCAATTTGATATACTAAAGTAGTTAATGCTCGACCAACTAACATAGCCGGTTCAAGGCATGGTTTAAGACTAGCCTCTGTATTTGCACTAGCTGGGACTACACCTGAAATTCTGTTCGTGTGATTTATAAACTGAACCATCTCACCATTAGCACTAACAAGTAAATTTAATGTACTGTATATGCCCGCAAATCGTCTTGTGGTAGGATTACCGCCGTTATTAGAATAATCACCACCGTATAGATCATTCGTAATACCAGCTAAAGTATTTGCTTGAGCCCAAATAATATTACACGAATTAGCTACAGGATTCACATAATAACCGTAATTATTAGCGGTTATTAAATCATCTCTCATCCACTTCTCTGGTACCAAAGCTGGCATTGCATTTAATTGCTGTATAGCCGTGTTTGGTAATAATTTTATTAAACCAGTATTATCTGGGTCTGTAAAACTATAACCTGTCCTGTCAAATAAAGTTGCCATAATATATCCTTAAATCATTGGTGGGATTGGTGGACCTGTAGGTCCTTTGAATCCAATATGTATGTGACAATTGTGTAGTGCAGTATTTATAATGTCAGTCATAAATATAGCACCCATTATGCCAAATGTTCCTAATGGAGCTACCACAGCAACCAAAGAAGTTATTGTACCGTGAACAAATATACCTGTTCCAAATGATGGAAGTCTTCCTTTTAATGGATTACCTGGATCAAAAATTCCAAAAGTTCCACCACACCTTGCATCAATTCTAACTGTACCAATTGTATATGCTTCTAACGCACCATCCACATTCAAATCACCACTTATATTTATAGTATCAGTTTTTAGTGACAGTAAATCACCTTTAATACTCACTTTATCTTTTGCTCCTATAGTCACTGTATCTTTACCCACAAGACTATAATCACCTTTAACAACTAAATTGTAATTACCATCAACCATTTCTGTTCTATTACCCTTAACATGAAAAATTGAATCTCCTTCAACGGTAATATTACAAACGCCTTTAATCAAAACATTTTTATTTTTGGCAACAATTTCATATCCATCACCATAAATTTTATGAACTTCATCACCATTTGGATGCATTTCAATAAATGTACCAGAACGATGGTGTATTCTTACACGTTCTCCCTGAGGCGTGTCATCCATTTCAAACATATGACCAGACTTGGTTTGTGTTATGGTGTTATATGGATATTTTGGTGGGTATTGTAAAGATGCAGCTGATTCTGGTTCAGTCCAACCCTTGTCTGTACCAGGTCTAGCTGGGACTGTTTCTCTAATAATTTCTGCCATATTTTAACTCACTCTCATATTAAGGTCCTCCGCCACCAGCCAGTGGATCTGGTGGTGGACCTTCAGATTTAACTAAATTTTTTAATGCCTGTGCCGCAGCTGCAGCTTCAGCATCGGTTTTTGGTGACAAATTTATTTTCGGTGGCTTCACGGCTGCCGCCAGAAGATCCGTTGTATTTTTTGTTAAATCACTCACAGCTTTAATGCCAGCAGCTACTACAGCTTTTAGTTCATCTAAATTAAAATCTGGAGTACCAACTACTTCGGAAAATAAATCTTTGATGCCTCTTTTAAGTATTCCCACCATTTGTGAAATGCAATCTCTAAAGAAAGCTGCTATTTTCGCAGGTAAACTAAGAACGTAAGAAATCATTGTTGCAATATATTGTGCAATTTTTATCCACTCAGCTATAGTTTTTTGAATTTCTTTTAATTCACTTGTAACTTCTTTGATAAATTTAATAACTTGTCTGGCTAAATCTAAAGCTTGTTTGATAAAACCGGTTTTGTCAAGAGTTGTGGCTCCAATCACTGCATTAATAATTTTTCTAATTGCATCAAAAAGTGGACCAAAAACAATTTTCAAAGCAGTAACAGTTTGATTAACTTCATATGAAATATCACAAACGTGAACTCGATTGTTATTGGATATATTTATTGCAGTATATTCAACAATGCCACGACCTAGAAATGGTGTCGTTGGTTCACCAACTTTATTATATACAACACCGTCTGGTGTTACTGGTGAACCGACAGGTTGTTTTGTTAGTACCGTATTAATTCCGGGAAGAACGTGTGTTACTACAGGAAATTGTCCTGATTCGCCGTCTAAGAAAAATCCAACAACCCAATCACCAAGACTTGGTGCGCTAGATGGTCTTGATGAATTAACTGGCAGTCCAACCAGCGCCCAAGGCAAACAATCTGTTGGAAGAATTACACTATCTGAATTATGATATCCAAAAATACGAACACGAAGTCTTCCATTCTCCAATGGATCCTGGAAATCTTCTATAACTCCTGTCCAATTATTTGGATTGGCTCTATCATTTTCATACATAATTTGATTCCTTATCCTAAACTAAAATCTACTACATTTCCATTACTAGAAGCTGTGCTGCTTGCATCAGTTACTTTATTAGTTTTGATTCTAATTGATTGAACTACTGGTTTTTCTGATGAGTCTGTAACAACTTCTGCTATTGTTTCAAACTGAGTATATGTTATGATGTGTCTCGTTGATAAAATTGCATATTTACCTTTTAGAGTTATATCATAGTTATCAGAGTCAACTAGACTTACTGATCTATCCGGGACTTCCATATATAGAGTTCTTCCTGGTGAAACTATAAAGTTTCCAGGTAAAGCTATTTTCATTCTTTGAGATACAAAATTTTGTAATAAAGCTTTTCTTCCATATGCAAATTTCTGTGGTGTATCATCAGTTTGTATTGAAGCGCCGTCCTTGGTTTTAATAAAATTTGAAGTTTGTCTTGGTGCTGTTGATATGTCAACAACAACTCTTGATCCCGGCATATTAGTATTTTTTTGGCCTTGTTTATTAACTTCAATAGGCATATTTCGATTCTTATTAGCTGATGTTGTTCCGTTGTAAACATTATCAATAGTTTTTATATCTGTTCTAACTTCTCTAGTTAAAGGATCAATACCAATAAAAGTACCAGCAAAGACACCAGATTGAGTACTTTGGATAAAATCATATTGCGACATAACTTCCATAGCTCTTACACTAACCATTTCGTCTTTGACAGTTTGATTTTGTAAATTTTTAACATCAAAAAATACATTAAACATAACAGGTTTTTTCATAATATCTGACAAAGTGCAAAAATTATAACCATCAACATTTTCAAAAAACATGAAAGATGGTTGGCCACCAGAATCCACTGATCTTTTTGCAATCCAATTTAAGGCATCAAATGGTTTCAATTGTGGAATAATAACATCATTTATACCCAAAGATTCTGTAAAAATGCCTTTAAGATTTTCTGGATCAACTAACAATTTAGATGTTATAATTTTTTGAGCTATCTGTGTGTAAGTTCCTTTATAGCATTCAGATATTGTTTGTTGCTCTGATAAAATGGATTCATCTGAAGCAAAATTTAAAATGTATGATTCGGATTGCTGATTTATATTAGTTCTATTAGTTTGACTGTAAATTCTAAACAACCGTTTCATTCCAAACAAACCCTCACCTTTGTCTATGTCTATCAATATACTTTCTGTACCATCAAATAAAAGCTTTGAGGATAATCCAACAGCATCTCGTATAAGAATATTGCCAGAAATACATGGCGTAAGCATACTCTCGTATATGTTTAGTTCTTCAAACACTACGTTGAGTTTAATTTTACCACCTTTTGTTAATAGACTAAGCTCGTTGATCCTAAAGTCGGTGGATTGTTTAATGTTTAAACTAACAGTCATAAAGTATCTTTAATAGCTCTAAAAAATTCAGATTCCACTTCTGGTACAAATTCTGGCTTTAACAATATAATTTTTCTTCTATTTTCATTCAAGTCAAGTTCACGTTCATAATAAGTTCTTGTTTCTTTTGATGTTTCTAATGTAAAACTTATACCATCTTGTAATGTGTAGTTATTTGACGTAGCTACGATTTCTGAGTATGTGTTCAAATCAATAATTGTTTTTTTATATGTTTTAAGTTGTAAACTATTATTAATTTTTGTTACGACTTTATAGTAGGAATGTATGTTGTTTGATGCCCAAGAAACACCAGATACTCCAGTATTAGCAGTATCAGCGTATAAATTAGATCCATACTTTGTAGTAATGAATTTATTGAGTGTTCGTGGTTGCAATGGCCACTGGTATAATGGATCGGTGATATCATTCATGGATAAAACAATCCAATGTCTCTCTGGTGATCCATAAATTTTAGATGCAAGAATTTCTGGTGTATCACCATCTTCAATTATATAACTATAATAAGCAGCTGCATTGTTTTTAAGTTCAGTTTGAAATCCAAATCTTGCAGTCAAATTAGTCAACTCATCCAAAGAAGATGAATTTACACCTTTATAATAGGGTGTTCTTGGGAAAAAATTAAAATATCTAGCCATATTATTCGTCTCCTATATGGATTCTCCCTGATTTACATTCACAACATTAACATCTGGATTAGCTGCGGTAAGGTCCTCAACGACTGGAGCTGCATTCCCAGCAGCATTTTGATTTATTGGATCCTCATCTTCGCCGAACGCAAAATCGCCAGTACTAACGCCATTACCGCCAGTACTAACGCCATTATTTTTACCAAAAATGCTTCTGAGGTTCTTGTTGGGAATGGACTTTTTAATCGATTGCTTTGTTTGGATTTCTGTTTCTGTGAATGATAGGTCCATACGAATTGCGACTGGCATACCAGTTCCACCCCTTTCAGGTTTATTACTTAAAGTTTCATATGACTGATAACCGTTAGGTGCAAAATCTAATGCAAGATCAGTCAAAACACAATTACTAATTTTGTGTATATTAGGATTTTCTACACCGTTATAATAAAATTTAACATCAAATTCTGATGGTGGAATAAGATATCTACCATAAGATGATTTCATAATTTCCGGAGCTTGATGATACCTGAATAAATCAATAATATCTAATACTTGACCAGCTTCTTCTTCGGATCTTGGATAAAACATAAACTGAAATCTAAATTTTCTAAAGTCTGGTGATTGATAGATTACTTCTAGTTGTGGGTTTATCGCTAATACACCACCAGTTACACTCGTCAATGCAGTAAATAATGTGTTATTATTCTTAAAAAGGGCTTCAGCTGCAAAAGGTGCCATATTGCTAACTTTATTCCCAAGTCCCGAGTCACTTTTAGCTTGATCCATTAATGAAGCTCCGGCTTGTACTATACCACCAAATGCGCCTAAATCTTTTGTAACACTCGTACCAGTAAAACTTTGTTGATAGTCAAACGCTAAAGTGTCTGGCATATATAACGCAATACTATCTGTTGTTCTTTTTGTTGTTCTGAAAAAATTTGTTTTACCTAGTAAACCAGATTCGATTGAACTAGCAATGTTTCCCAACCCCGACAAAACTGAATTTACTATACTGTTATCAACTTTTGCACCAGCTTGATTAAAACTGTTGATAGCATTAGTAACAATGTTGCCGGCTGCTGCGCCAAAACCATTATTTTGAGTTGCGTCTGGGACAGTCTCGGTTGTAGCCACAGCACCATTCAATGCGGGATCTTGTCCTATACTTCTCTCTTGTATGTTTATGTAAAACACCATATAATGGCCTTTATCAGCAGCGCCAAGGTCTGATGGATACCGTTTATTATCCGTTATGTATTTGTTAGATTCAAGTCCAAAAGCAAACTCAGATGATGTTCGGTTAGCATTTTTATTGAATTTTATATCTGTTAATGAAAAAAACGCCATTTTTTGTCCTATAGTTTACTAGATATATTTATGTCATATCGAGGAACATTTACTGCTAAAAACACTTCAAAGTACAAAGGGAACGCAAGTAATATTATTTATCGTTCTTCTTGGGAGTTGAGAGTGATGAAATATTTGGATGAAAATCCAAACGTAATTTGGTGGGCTTCTGAAGAATTGCCAATACCATATGTCTCACCTGTTGACAAAAAAGCACATCGTTACTTTCCAGATTTTATTGTACATCTGAAACTTAAAAGTGGTAAGACCACCACCTATATATTAGAGGTTAAGCCAGAATCACAAACAAAGAAACCCACACAGAAAAGACGAACCAAGAACTACATTAGTGAGTCAATAACGTATGCTATTAATCAAGAAAAGTGGCGAGCGGCTGATCTTTTCTGTAAAGAACACGGCTGGGAGTTCAAATTGATAACTGAAAAAGAACTTGGGATTTGATATAAATATACGATGGCATATCTTTTAGACAGAATAAATCAGTCCTTACAAAAAGAAGGACTCACACCTCGAACTAATAAATCGAGGTCATGGCTTCGTGCAAAAATTTCAGAATTGAATCCATCAAGACAAAACTTAATGACGGATCGTCAACGATTAAAAGATGGTACTATTATTGGTAATATGTACTTCTATTTTTACGATCCAAAAACAAAGAATTCGTTGCCATACTACGATAGGTTTCCTTTGGTACTCCCAATAGAACAATACTCAGACGGTTTTCTAGGATTGAATCTACATTACATTCATCCAAGGCAACGAATACTTTTGTTAGATAAGTTAAGTCAATATGCGTCAGATAATCGTTATGACAAAAACACAAGATTGAAATTAAGTTATGCAGCCTTATCAGCTGCATCAAAGGCATTCGAAGCACAACCTTGTATTAAAAGGTATCTATTTTCGCAGGTACAATCTAGATTTTTACAGATATCTGCTGATGAATGGGACATAGCATGTTTATTGCCAATGGAAAGTTTTGTTGGTGCAAGCACAAGTAAAGTATATGCCGATTCAAGGAAAAAATTCTAATGGCCTTTTCACCACAACTATTTCTATCTAATATTAAAGTAAAAGATGGTCTTGCAAAACCTTCTCGCTTTGAAGTCATACTTCCTATTCCAGAATATATTGGTAAATTTATTAGCAGTTCTGATTTGGAAAAAATATTTAATGCACCGAATATAATTGTAGCCGAGGCAAGTAATCTTATTAATGACCTTATTGGTAATGAACCACCAAAAGGGCAATCTAAAACATCAAATGCTGCTATTTCAAGATATTTAGCTATGCAATGCGAAAGTGCAGAGTTGCCAGGAAAAACATTGCAAACAGCTGATGTTAAAATTTATGGACCAACATTTAAAGTTCCATATCAAACTGCATATGGCGGCGGTGATACAACTTTAGGGTTTTTGTGTACGAATGAATTCTATGAAAGAAAATTGTTCGAACGCTGGATGGAAGCTATTATGCCACCAGATACTAATAATTTAAGATTTGCTAAAGGCAAAGATAGCAAATATTTAACAAATATTAAGATTGTTCAATACGATGATTTCATTAAAAAGATATTCGCTGTTGAATTGATGGATGCATTCCCTACTGGTATAGCTTCACAACCATTATCATGGAGTGAAGATGGTTTTCACCGTTTGTCAGTACAATTTGCATATCAAAAATATCGTGTTGTTTATGATGGATCATATGATCTCGTTGCAGCTGCAGCTGAGCTTTTTGGATCCAAAGCGGCTAGGCTTTTCGACAAAGCGGGCAACAAATTTACTGATTCTTTGATTGCGCCCCTAACAAGAGGTTTATTTTAATTAAATAAGGATATAATATGGCTTTACCTAAAATTGATGTGCCAACATATGAAACGAAATTAATTTCGAATGGCAAAACTGTAAGATACAGACCCTTTCTTGTAAAGGAACAAAAACTATTTCTAATGGCATCTCAGTCTACTGATGAAAAAGAAACAGTTGATGTGATTAAACAAGTGTTAAACAATTGTATTTTATCAGATATTGATGTTGATGATTTACCAACATTTGATCTTGAACACCTATTCATGCAACTTAGAGCAAGATCGGTTGGTGAAGTTGTTAATTTAAAATATAACTGCAACAACACCGTTAAGGATGATAACGGTGAAGACAAGACTTGTGGTGGTTTGGTTAAGTTTGATTTAAATATCTTAGATATCAAACCAACTATTGATGAGAAACACTCAAGTAAAATTGAAATTAGTGATAAAATGGGTATTATGATGAATTATCCAACATTGAGTTTAATCAAAAATGCTGGAAACTTAATTAATGAAGATATTGATACTGTATTAAATATCATTGTCAACTGTATAGATTACATTTATGACGCAGAACAAATGTACTATGCAAAAGATACAACAAAAGAAGAATTGTTGGAATTTATTGAGAATTTGCAACAAGAGGACATGGAAAAAATTCAATTGTTTTTCACTACTATGCCAAAGATTGCAAAAGAATTAGATTTTAAATGTAAGAAGTGTGGATATGAAGAAACTATTACTGTGCAAGGCATACAAAATTTTTTCGTATAATATTTGGTTATGATACATTAGGTAATTACTACCAAACTAATTTTGCGTTAATGCAGCATCACAAATATAGTTTGAGTGAATTGGATAATATGTTACCTTGGGAAAGACAAATCTATATTGATATGTTGATAAAGTTTTTAGAAGAAGAAAATGAGAGAATAAAAGCTCAACAAAAGGCAAGAAAATAAATGGCAGATAAACGATCCAGACTAGCAGAGATATACAAATCCGAAAAAGAAAGTGGCGGTGGTATATTATCGACTCTTGGAAAAAGAGCTAAAGAAAAGCTTGATCCAAGACAAATGTTTAATCAGAGTGGTTTTGCAGCTACTTTATTACCATCAGTGTTTAAATCATACAATGCTACCAGTAAAAATAGAAAAGTAAAACAACTATCTGAAACTAGACTATCTGAAACTAGTGGAGGTGGATTTTCTTCTGCCGTTTTAGAAAGTGGTATCAGTTCTTTAATTACAGAAACCAGACAAGTAAAAATACACTCTCAACTAGCTGCAAAAAATTCTGTTGTATTGCCTTCAATGGCAAGAGATATGAATGTCACAAGACAAAACATTGCCAAGTTAGTTAAACTGCAAGGCGGTACTGCAACGACAAAAGCAGATATGTTCTTCAAAAGAGCTGGTGAAAGAGAAGATGCTTATGAGTCTAAATTTAGTAAAGCTGGTGGAATAGCATCTACAAAACCAACGCAAGTTGGTGCTAAACCAGAAGAAAAAGAAAGTGGTGGAATATTAGAGTTTTTGGGAAATATTGCTAGTTATCTACTAAAAGGTGGATTACTAGGTTTATTGGCGATGGGTGTTGGTAAACTATTAGAAAATCAAGATGTAGTTGATGGAATAAAATCTTTTGTCAAACAAGTTATTCTAGGCATTCAAACAATTATTCAAAAAGGTTCTGAACTTTTAGGTGATCTTTTTAGTGATCCTGAGATAAAAGAAGGTTTTATTAAAACATTTGTTGCTGTTAAAGATTTATTTGTTAAAGGCATTAACTTACTAGGTGATTTAGCTTCTGATCCTAGATTTGCAGCAGGTGTTGTAGAAGTATTTTCTGCAATAGGGCGAGCAATCAAAAATGCATTTGTTAGTTTAGACACCTATTTAAAGGATGAATTGAATGTTCCTGGTGGATTATGGACAGTATTAGCTGCAACAGCTGGAGTAGTTGTAACATTCAATGGAGTTTTAGCTGGTTTAACAGCTGCAATCGCAACTGCAACCAGAAATATAGCTGGAGCTGGTGCGGTTGGTGCAGCTGGTGCAGCTGGTGCAGCTGGTGCAGCTGGTGCAGCTGGTGCTGGTGG
>Ga0304730_1000351_pt1 | contig 40587 bp, 32 predicted proteins | sample M_130628_MF_Meta_FD_190474 | JGI IMG/M metagenome (GOLD analysis project Ga0304730, IMG submission 190474) | Freshwater microbial communities from Lake Montjoie, Canada to study carbon cycling - M_130628_MF_MetaG (v2) (version 2) | ecosystem: Environmental > Aquatic > Freshwater > Lake | place...
CGACAAGACATTTGGCAGAGTTTTGGATGATCGAACCAGAAGTGGCATTCAATGACCTCGAAGACAATATGAATTTAGCAGAAGATTTCATGAAGCATTTAATTGCTTATGTGATGGAACACAATGCAGATGACTTAGCATTTTTAGATGCGCGTTTAGCAGAAGAAGAAAAACAACTACCTACTGAAAAAAGATCTGGCTTAGGATTAATTGAAAAATTAAAATTTGTAGTAGAAAACAGTTTCGAAAGAATCACGTATACGGAGGCCATTGATATTTTATTAGATAGCAATCACTATAAGAAAAAGAAATTTACCTACGATGTAAAATGGGGCATTGATTTACAAAGTGAGCACGAAAGATACTTGGTAGAGCAGCATTTTAAAAAGCCAGTGATTGTTACGGGTTATCCAGCGGCGATCAAAGCTTTTTATATGCGCATGAATGATGGATGTGAAGCTGGTAAAGAGACGGTGGCAGCAATGGATATTTTAGCACCAGGTATTGGAGAGATCGTTGGTGGATCACAAAGAGAAGAGCGTTTGGATAGGCTAGAAGCCAGAATGAACGACATGCACATTCCTTTAGAGGAGATGAGCTATTACTTAGATACAAGACGTTTTGGTACAGTGCCACACGCTGGATTCGGATTAGGTTTTGAGCGCATGGTGCAATTTGTTACAGGCATGACCAATATTAGAGATGTCATTCCTTTTGCAAGAACGCCGAAAAACTGTGAATATTAAAAATATTTTAAAAGAGCGCACTCGCGCTCTTTTTGTTAATAGCGCTACAAAATGTGCAAGGGTTAAATCTAATTATTGTCTATGGGAATTATTTATGTATTAATTGGTGCGCTTTGTTTTGCAATTAGCAATGCTTATTGGAAAAAGGTAACAGCAACAATTCCATATCAAATAGGCATGTTCTATCGCGGCATTTTTGCCACCATTATTTTTTCTGTTTTATATTTTGGATTTCGCCAAGCAGATTTTTTTAAATACTGGGTGGTGCGTGATATTGCATTGGACAAAGAATTTATTTTATCCATTGCATTAAGTGTATTTAATATTTTTGGACTTGTATTTTTTTTACAAGGTATTCAGAAAGCGCCTGTAAGTGTTGTGGTACCTGTGTCTTCCCTAAAAATATTTACAATTATTACAGCCGTATTTGTCATGGGGGAACTGTGGTATAATAATTATTTGATTGCTTTTATATTAAGTACCCTTGGTTTATTTTTATTGTATTTTAAAAGAGCCGAAGTACAACAAGTCAATACATTTAAAAAAGGAATTTTATATGGCATAGCTTCAAGTTTTTTTTGGGGCAGTTCTTTTGCTTTGTATAAATTTCCGATTGCATGGTGGGGTCCACTTGGTTTCAGTTTGATCATTGAATCTGTAGCCATGTTATTTGGTTTGGTCTTAGTGATTAAAGACGGGCTGATGAATCAGCTAACCGCCTATTTAAAATTGATTCATATAAAGGCGTATTTGATTTTAGGCGCCTTGCTTGTCATCGGAGGCTTGGCTATTAACATGAGTTATGGTTATCTGCCAGTGGTGGTGATTAATATCTTAATTATTGGCAGTCAAATTATCTCTGTATTGATTGGTTATTTTATCTATAAAGAGCGCTTAAGCATCCAACAATGGATAGGATTAGCCTTCATCATTGCCAGCTTTTTTGTAGTGGCAGTGGTCGCTTAATTACACTGATTTTCAATAAACAAGGCTTATTTTTTGCTATTTAAGGTCGGTCTGCTTATATTTGCTCCCCGAACAAAGCAATTTGTTTGGATGGATTTACATCCGATGGCGCTGTAGCTCAGTTGGTAGAGCAAAGGACTGAAAATCCTTGTGTCCCCGGTTCGAGCCCGGGTGGTGCCACTAAAAAGCAAAAGCCTTGTAAGTTTAACTTACAAGGCTTTTTTAATGATAGCACTTTTGGAAAAAACCAGACTAAAACTCGTTTTCTTTTTCCTCCAATTTATAATCTTGATCTTTCTGGTAATATTTTGCCCAGCCATTACTTAAAGCAAACATGATAGGTTTTGAAATCACTTTTCTCATCCAGATTGGGAAAGTGAATCTTCTTCTATTCGATAAGTATTCAAAATATTTACTATCAGCATCCCCTTCGGTATCTAAAATATTTCTCGCAACAAAATCACCACAAAAACTTGCCCATGGAAGTCCAACCGCTCCTTGAATAATTCGAACATTTGGATTTTTTTCGTCTCTCACTACTATTGGCAATAAATCTCTAGTGGTATCAATCATACCTGGCCAGTATTGAATAAAGTTTAGATTTTTTAAAATTGGAAAATGGTTTTTAAATTTTGAGTGTACTCCAGAAATAACATTATTGTGATTCCACAAAAACGGAGTGAAGGTGCTTGCCGCATTTCCTCCACCCAATAATATTCTATTTTGATCAATCAATCTCCAATAGGAATAAACTAAGGTGTTGTCCCACATTTGAAAGTCTTCGCCATTAGGAAGGAGTTCTGCAACTACTTTATCACTTAGAGGCTCACTAACACTTAAAAAAGTTTGTGCGTGATAAATTTCTTTCGACAAGTTATGAAAGGTTTTAGGCATCTTATCAATAGAAATAATCATTTCTTTTGCCTTAATGGTTCCTGCATCAGTCATTGCGGTGTTTCCGTTAATAGAGTTCACTTCTGTGCTTTCGTAAATTTGCATTCCTGCTTTTAACAATACACTTTTCATGCCTTGTAAATATTGCAAAGGATTAAATCCAAATGTATCGTCGTAACGAATACCGCCAGAAAAATTTTGACTATTGATAATTGTTTTGAGTTCGTTCTCGTCGTAAACCTTTTGATTTGTAAAGCCAACTTCTTTTCTTCCGTGCTCTTCTTCTTTAACTATATCTAAACCACTTTTCCCTATTCCTAAAAACAAACTATCCTGCTCTCTGTAATCACACTTAATGTCGTATTTTTTTATATAATCTCTAACAAGGTTAATACCTCTTGTAGGAATTTCCCAAATTTCTTGAGCGCTCTTAATGCCATATCTTCTTACAATCTGACTTAACTCTAGTTCACTGTCTGGTGTCATGAACCCTGCGCTTTTACCGCTAGTTCCACCACCTACAATATTTTTTTCTACTAAAACTACTTTTAGGCCTTTGTCAATAAAAGCAGCAGCAGCAGAAATGCCACTCATGCCTCCACCAATAATTAATACATCACATTCAATGTCTTTTTGTAAAGGAGGACACACATCGTATTTATGTTCAAGTAAAGTAGTAAACCACCAGTTTTGAATGATCATATTGATTAGATTTTATTGTGAATAAATTATCATCCGTAAAACATACTTCTTTAACCGCTACCTACTGAAGGCGTCGGCATATATTAAAAGTATTATAAATATACTTTTAATAATATATTAATAAAAAATTATTTTAAAGTAAAGAGTCAACCTGTATCCAACCTAATATTTCAGGTGGATTAAATTACAATACCCTTCTAGTATGCTTACAAAATATTGATTTTGAATGGTTTAAATCAAAGCTGAACAAATAATTTGAGTATTTTGAACAAAACTAGATTTCTTCATCTCGTTCAAAACTGAAGTCTTTTTTACAATAATCACAATGTGCTCTGTAATTATAAGTCGTATCATAACTATACTCTGTATTAAACCTTTGATCTAGGGTGCCATCTTTATTGTACCGGCCATTAATCATATACTCTTCTGTTTCAGTGTCAATGAGTTTTATGGTAGACTGAACAAAATTTGGTTGGTGACATTTTGTACAATCAATAGTATACTTTATTCTTATTTCTATTTCTGCATATTTTGCCTCAGATCCAGTATTGACTAAAAGGGATTTATTAAGCTTATAATGATATTTAGATTTAGCACTATTAATGTCCATGTTTCTTGCATCGTTCAAAATTTCTTCTAAAAACAACAACTCCTGCGCTTGCAATTTTTTAAATCTTCTTTTTGCTCTTATTCTACCAAGAATAATTAATCCAAGAAGGCCAATGCCAAAAAATATAGCGTTTCTTTTATATTTTTTATCAACAGCACTGTTTACATTATCATCGAATCTGTAAAATCCGTCTATTATTCTAACTTTTCCATCTGCATCAACAATAATATAACCAAAAGTATTGATTGATTTTTCCGCATCAGCATCATTAGAGTAAGTGCCATAAACACTTTCTTTTGTTACTTTTTCTGCTAAAGCAAATTCATAACGAATGCAGTTTTGATGTTTTAAATCTTCACTTAAAGCATATTCATTATTATAATCATAAAGATCTCTATACTTCATATTGTCAATATAAACGATATCCCAATCAGGCATCATCTGTTTAATTCTTGTTAAACGATCTTGTCTAGACTCTTTATACTTAAATTCATATTGAGCCATTTTTTTATAATAAGCCTCTCTTAATCTATATACATATGTATCTGCCTGATAGGTGTATTTTTTTTCTAACCTTTTGCTAATAGGTTCAATTAATTTTACATAGCTCTTATACTCCTTCATGCTTTTCACATTAGGGGCAAGTAGGCCTTGATACTCAATCACATCATTTTTAAACTTAATTGAATAATCAACGCTATCAATGGGTTGACCAAAATCTTTGATAAAATCTTGTAGTGTTAAATTAGAAGGGGTTCGGTAAGATTTTAAATCCCCACTACGACTTCTGTTTTCCGAAATCTCAATTTTACTCCACGATTTTTGTTTTCTCAAGTCTATATTATCACAACTGCTAAGCAAGGTCAAACCAAGAATCAAAATGGATAAATTCAAACGAGTCATCATACAATAAGTTTTCAAATTAAAAGAAGAATAAATCAAGACGCTTTGTGCTGGGAATCAAATATAATTAAATTCTTATTTTTTAAATATAAGAACAAATATTTATATATTAATTTAAAATCATACATATGTATCCGATTGATACTATTTTAGTAAAGAATTAATCAAATCAAAGAATTAAACATATAAACTATTATAATATGTGATAAAAATTTATTATGTTTAAATATATAAAATCATCAATATGAAAAAGCCTCATTTAAACACAGGCGCAATCCTGATACTAATACTCTATGTAGTGTTATTTTTTCTGGCAGCAAAAACTATAGATTATTATAAATTAATTCTAGCAGGAACCTTAAGTCTTTTCGCTTTTACAATTATAAGTCGAATTAAGATAAAAGAAATAAAAACCGGCAATGAAACAACGTTTAATCCTTCCGAATATCCTTGGTATGTTGCAATTTTTATAGTTCAATTTTCCGGTTACGCTCTATATAAAAGTATTAATCATGATGTTTTATTAATTAAGTATAACAACTATGCTTTATTATTTATCTTTTTTTATTTTATATTACCCGCAATGTTTTTTCTTTTTATTTTACTTATAAATAAAAATGATAGAATTATTATTAATGATGAGTATATTAAATGGTATGATAATAAAAAAGAAGGAACTGTATTGTTAAAAAATATTAAGTCATGTGAAATATCTATTAAAAACAACCTTATATTTTTTGCTACAACCAAGTTAATAATACACAATATTGATGGCTCTAGATCAACAATTCCAACATATAAAATGAATTTCACAAAAACAGGTGTATTACAGGCGTCTCAATTTTTAAATTCATTAATAAACAAATAATTATGCAAACATTTTTTCATATACTTTTAGGAATTGTCATTAAAATTCTCTTATATACTATCATGACTGTTTTAATGGTAAACGTTGTTTATATTTTATCTTTCCCATTTCATTATTTATCTACGTCACAGGGTACAAAATTATATTCAAAAGAAGGTCAGGTTTTTGACATAGAATCTAATTCATACCATACCATTACTTTAGGTGATAAAGAGTGGACATCTGAAAACTTAAGAACATCCAAATTTAATGATGGTCGTTCGATATTTCATGCAAAAAATATTCAAGAGTGGGATAGTGCAAACAAATATAATATACCAGCATGGACAAATTATAATTTTGATGAGCTCATGGATAAAAAATATGGAAAAATATATAACTATGCAGTAATGTTAGATAGCGTTGGTGTTGCTCCAACTGGATGGAGTATACCAACAATTAGAAATTATTATGAATTTCTAAATTCGAATAAAATTCATGCAGATATAACAACCAAGGAAAAATATATACCAACTAAGACTGATGGTAGTAATGATGCAGAATTTTTGAGAAGCCATCTTTATCCTTGGACATTTGATTGCGAGAGACTATATTCATTAGAAAGGTATTATCCAATAGATAAGGGTACAAATGAAACTGGCTTTAGCGCCCTACCTGGAGGCTATATTCTTGCAGGACAAGAAAGTACTTTTTTTACAAGTGAATATACAAATTCTGGTTGGTGGGCTAAAAATAAAAATGCCATGATTATTTTAGATCACGAAGAGGTATTTTTAGGAAATTATCAATTCAACCCCGGATTCTATATAAGATTAATTAAATTATGAGCTGGTATAGACTAAACATAAATACAGAAAAACAACTACAACGTTTCTCGGTCTTATTAATAGTGGCTTCGACTATTTTAATTACTGGTGAAATAATTATTGGAACTGCCCAAAATCAAAAATTCTTTGATATTGTTGATATTTTATTGGTCTTATTGTTTACTTATGAAATAATACTAAGACACAAAAGCCATAGGACAGATATATTTGAGCGCGTATGGTATTACTTTGATATTTGTTTATTAATATTAGGGTACCTTTCGTTTTTAAAAGGTTTTTTCACCCATCCAGAAACGATTTATGTATTAAGACTATTTAGGGTGACAAGAATATTGAGGCTATTTGAAATATCAAACAAGCTTAAGAGTATCGAGAAAAAGATTATTCATGTCATACCATCAGTGATTACATTTGGGGCCTTACTATTACTGCTCATATTTGTGTATGCACTTTTAGGAATGAGTCTTTTTGAAAAACGAAATTTTGAAATTGTTTCATTTTCTAATCTCTACAGTTCTTCTAAAGCATTGTTTATATTTATTACTAGCGGATTAGATTATGCAGAGGTCATCAAAATAGTTGAAAAAGATACACCGAATCTTCCCATTTTTGTAGTGGACTTCTATTTTTTCTCATTCTTTATTGTTACATCAATGATCACATTAAATGTCTTTATTGCTGTAATGACTAATTCGGTACAAGAAGAATTAATTCAGGATATAAAAAATATAGATCGATCTAACGATCATCAGATAAAGGAGATGAATCAAAAAATTGATTTAATACTTGATGAATTGAAAAAGCAAAAACCTTAGAATAAAAAAGGCCAACAATTATGTTGGCCTTTTTTTTAGTTCATTCATTTAATTTATAATGAAAAACCTAAAGCTTCAGTGATAACTTTCACATTAATAAATTCTGATTTAGTAACCTTACCATCAGCTTCAGCAATTGAAATAAGATCGACAATTAATGCTTTACAGTTGTCATCATTAAATCTTGCTTTTAAAATTGGTAAAGAGTTTACTACTGTGTTTTTTAAACCGTCTTCGTCTAATGAATCATACCAAGCACCCGCCTCGCTGATAATTGTATTCACATCGCTTCTAGATGCGTCATCTCCCATCCACTCTCCAACTTTTTCTTTAATGACTGCAACTTCTGATTGACTAAATTCACCATCTGAATAGCCAGCAATAAATAAATATACCATTGTGATCACATGTGCATAATTAACGTCTGCAGGCACTTTAATTTCGTTTGACATAATTGATTGTTTTGTTGAAAAACAAATATAAATAAAAACTTATCTAAAAAAAATATTATAACTTTAATTTTATATTAATAAACGAATTATTTATGGCTTCAGAATTATCAATGAATGGTCGAAAGAAAATCGAAACCATAAAAAAGGAGTTCAATGAAAAGTTTCAGTACCTGACTTTGTCATTTTTTGACACAAATGGAGTAGAGTTTGACCAGGATAAAACACTTTCTGAGATTAGAAAAACGAAGGGTGATGATATTTCAATCATTGCATCATTGAAAATCAGTTCATTAGAGAAAAAATTTGAAGAAGAAATAGGCGTTAAAGTAGAGGTTTCGTTTATTAGAGGCGGTCAAATAATTCATACTGTTGAACAAAACAGCTTAACATTAAATGAATTGAATGAGTGGTGTGCTCAAAATGGTTGTGAAATTATTGGCACCAAATTAAACTCCAAAGTTTCTAATCAAGAACATGCTACTAGTGAAACCATGGTTACATCTAATGATGATGCAGCTTTACAGCGTGATTTATTTAATGCGTTCAGTCAACATTTTCCGGATGCAGAAGCAAAAAAAATTGGAGAGGACAATCATTTAGACATTTTTATACCGAGTGTTTATCCAAAAAGAGGTGCTCACCTTTATTTTAATACTGCAAAAGACGTTATTAAAGTTGGCTATTATTGTAGAGATGAGGAGTTTGTATTAAAAGTACTTTCAAATGCTTCAAATATAGAATCTTATGCTAACGGCATACGAATTTTAGATAATCCAGCATTTTCTGATACGAATTCGGCAGTAAGGGCAGCAAAAGATTTTATCTCAGATATTTTAAATTCAATCCATAAAGAGGTAACTAATACAAGGCCCAAAGTCGAAACAGCTTCTGCTCCTAAGCCCGAAATAAAAATAGATCCTAAGCCTATTATTAAAGAAGAAAAAGAGGAGCACAAGCAAAATGATGAGGAAGTGGATTTGCTTGCTGGCTTCAATGAAGTTAAAAAAACACCGCCACCAAGAGCAGAAGAGACTAAAGCGCCAATAAAAAAATCGATAGAAGTTGATAAGCCCGATGAGGAGGAGGAAGCAGAAGATGAAGAAATTACAGTACCAGAAGACAATGAAGCAGTTGAGGTTGAAAGCGCAGCAATCGATGAAGATGAGGATGCAGCTGCAGAAGAAAAATCAGAGCTATCCTCCTTATTGTCTAAAATAAAAACTACATCATCGGCTAGTTCCGAAGAGGAAGAAGAGCCGTTAGAACCTGATACTAAGGAACCCGAAGAGGAAGAAGAATCAACCGAAGAAGTGTCAGAGACAACGGAAGAGCCTACTGAATCTGAAGAAGATTCGAATGATTTTTCTACTTTATTATCAAGTTTAAATAAAGTTGATAAGGAAGAACCTAAGATTGAAAAAAATGATATTGAAGAAGAGGAGGAGGTGGAAGAAGAAGAGGTTAAGCCGATTATAAAATCTACCCCCACAGTGAAGAAGTCTGTATTATCAGCATTTGATATAACAAACGAAGCAACAATTAAAAAATTATGTGATCGAATAAAACAGGAAAGAATTTTACCTCATCTTCCATATATTAATACTGCATTAGAAAAAGAAAACTTTGATGTTGACAATCATGTTGCTAATTTCTTTTTATCTAAGGTTTTTATAAGTGATCAAAATATGGAAGGCTTCTTATATGTCAATATGGATGGGTTTCATAGTAACTGTATTGATAAAAAAGTAATGCAACCAATATTTTCTTGGAGTGGCGTAAAGGACATAAGATATACCGAAGAAGGAAGCAATGCAAAGATTGATTTAATTGCAGACCAAGGTGAATTAACAATTAGAGAAGAAGGTGCACATGCGTTGAAAGTTTTACACCACATATACTTATACGCCTGGAAGGAAGCAAATGATAAGTTTGCGAATGAATCAGTGATCATATGGAATGTGGTAGAAGACATGGGGATTAAATTAAATAGTTATCCAACACAGGAGGAGTATCTTACATAATTAGACGCATTAAATGGAATATAAAAAAATTAGCGAATCAGAAGTGACCATCACTGAATTAATGGTCCCCATTTATACCAACTTTGGTGGCAAAGTACATGGAGGTTATTTATTATCCTTAATGGATAAAGTAGCTTATGTGTGTGCAACAAAGCACAGTAAGGCATATTGTGTTACTGTTGCTGTTGAAGGAGTAGAGTTTTTAAGTCCTGTCGAAGTAGGCGACTTACTTATTGTAAAAGCTTCTATTAATTATGTGGGTAATACAACCATGATTATAGGTATGCGCATTGAATGTGAAAATCCAAGAACTGGAAAAATCACACATACCAATTCTTGTTATTTTACCATGTTAGCAAAAGATGAGCAAGGCATTCACTTGTCTGTACCTGGATTGATCTTAGAAAATGAAAGTCAACTAAGAAGGTTTTGTGAAGCAAAACGTTTAAAAGAGCTGTCAAAACAAAAAAGAGCAATGCTAAATTCAGATTTAAAAGAACATAGTATACAACAATTGGCAGAACAGTGTTCAAATGATAAGTGTCAAATTATTTTTTAAATTTTTTCCCATGTTATATTTTTTATTGATTGTTTTTTTATTTTTAATTGTAGTTGCTGTTTTAGATCGTAATCAAAAAGGACATACTATAATTAGTAATTTTCCAATCTTTGGCCGTTTAAGATATTTTGCAGAAAAATTAGGTCCTCCTATTCGTCAATATTTTATTTCAAATAACAGAGAAGAACTACCATTTAATAGAAGTCAAAGGTCATGGATTTACGCCTCTTCTAAAGGAGTAAATAATTTTGAAGGTTTTGGAACTGATAAAAATATATATGAAGCAAACTTCATTTTTGTAAATCCTAAAATGTTTCCATTTAGGGTAAATCAAGATCATATTAATCATAAAGGAAATGATCCCTATTTTATTCCTTGCGCAAAAGTAATTGGTCAAAATAAAAATAGACGTAAACCGTTCAGACCTTATTCAATTGTAAATATTTCAGCGATGAGTTACGGCTCATTATCTTCACAAGCACAAACCGCTTTTAATAAAGGCGCAGCAATGGTGGGTAGTTTTCATAATACAGGAGAAGGTGGTCTTTCTCCATTTCATCAATTAGGAGCTGATGTTGTATTTCAGTTTGGAACTGGCTATTTTGGTTGTGGTATGATGGGAGAAGATGGACAAAGGTATTTTAGTTTCGAAAAACTTGAAGAGCTGGTTACTAATAAATACAATAAAGTAAGAGCTATTGAAATTAAATTATCTCAAGGTGCTAAGCCTGGGAAGGGTGGAGTTTTGCCAGCTGCGAAAAATACGCCTGAAATTGCAGCAATAAGAGGTGTGAATCCACATACAGATGTACTATCTCCTACTTATCATACAGCTTTTTCTAATGTGAGAGAACTGGTTGATTTTATTGAAAAGATTGCAGAAAAAACGGGTTTACCTGTAGGCATCAAATCTGCAGTGGGTGATTTAGGAGAATGGCATGAATTAGCTGAAATAATGAAGTCAGAAAATCGTGGCCCCGATTTCATAACAATAGACGGCGGTGAGGGTGGTACAGGTGCAGCGCCACCATCTTTTGCAGACCACGTTTCTCTGCCTTGGGTGTTTGGCTTTACGGAAGTATATCAATTGTTTAAGAACAAGAGTATTGCAAATGAAATAGTCTTTATAGGTTCAGGTAAACTAGGATTCCCTAGTGAAATCATGAAAGCCTTTGCTATGGGTGCAGATATGGTCAATATTGCAAGAGAGGCGATGCTTTCTATTGGGTGTATCCAAGCACAGGAATGTCATACAGACAAGTGTCCAACAGGAATTGCAACACAGAATAAGTGGTTAAGTGGTGGTTTAGATCCAACATTAAAATCGGTTCGTTTTGCTAAGTACATTAATACTTTAAGAAAAGAAACTTTAGAAATGACACATGCTTGTGGATATGAACATCCTTGTCAAGTTAAAATGAAAGATATTGATATGAGTTGTGGAGATAATAATAGAACAGCAACCCTAGAACAAGTATTTCAATATGAAAAAGAAGCAGTTGAATTCAATTCAATGAAGGACCTATATAACTGTGCATTTTTAGCAGGATTAGGTAAATCCCCCAATCAATTAAATATTCATTAATTTTTACATATTTAACTTCATTTTGTTAGATTTGTATAGATTAAAAAATATATATTAACTTGTTTTAATAATTAGATTCATCTTGTTGCAAGCCAGATTTTTATTGAACAATAGCCAAGTTTCATATTTGATACAAGGCCAACCTTTTAATCTCGAATATGAGATTGATGGCTGTAGTCGTGTGATAATTATATACGATAATGGAGAGTCTATTTTGAAGAGATATACAATTCAAAAAAGTTCAGGAACTTTTTCTAGTGTTACAAATGTCTATGCACCAACAATTAGGTTTGTTGCATTGGGTCTAGGTTTTAATTATGTAGACTTTGTTTTACATGTAAATTTTATGAATGTGGTACCCTTGGATATTTCAATCCAATTAGCACAACCAGCATCCGTTACTATACCCGACATTAAAAGAGGATATTATAAAATTAAAACGCCGTTTTTTGATGACAAAAATTTTAGACGAATTAACTTACTGAATAATAAAATAAATATTAAACCATACGACGATTTATCTGAGTATCTGAAACAAAATTAAATTTTAAAGAATGGAATCATCAAACTACAGTTTAAAAACACCCAATCGAATTACTGAATTTTTATGGTGGTGCGCGGGCGCCGATCCTTATTTTATGAGGCTCTCCCCAATGCAAGACAGGGTTAAGTATGCGGGGATTGGTGGTATCGTATTGTGTACTGGTTTGTTGGCCGGTGTATCTGGTGCATTTGCTTTTTACACAATATTCGGTCCTAAAGGAGACGCTAATGATTACTCCCTAACTGCTAGTATAGGAATTCAAATTGCCACTTTGGTTTTTGCAGTGGTATGGGGACTTGTAATTTTTAATTTAGACCGTTTTATTATCTCTAGTACAGGTAAAGGTGACGGTACAGACTCCATTACTATAAAAGAGTTTTTACAAGCGCTACCACGTATTATCATTGCATTGATATTGGGTTTTGCAATCTCTTCTCCTTTAGAAATTAAAATTCTTGAATCGGAAGTCAATTCAGAATTGAGCAAATTCCAAGCAGTATATGCCGAAGATTTAAACAAACAAACCGATTTATTATTTAAACAAAAGAGAACAGGTCTGGAAAAAGACAAAGCAGAGTATGAAGGCAAAATAGCTGAATATGAAAAAGGATTAAGCGCATTTGATGCAGGTATTGATGATTTAGTTGCTAAGCAACAAGCAGAAATGCAAGACAAACGTGCTTATGGTTTTGGACCAGTTGCCCAAAAAATGCAAAATGATATTGAAACAAAACGAGGAGAAAAAGATAAATATGTAAATGAAAAGAGGACCTCGGTAGAAAGCTGGAGAAAACAATTGGATCAAGTAAATACTAAAATCAATGCGTTGGCAGATGATTTAAGGGTAGAATATAAAAAGAACGAGCAAAAAGCCCATGGTTACGATGGATTATTGAAAAGAATTCAAATTAGTCATGAAATTGGTGGTATTGTTCCTTGGATCATATTATTGGTGTTTTTGTGTATTGAGATGGGTCCTATCTTCTTTAAAATGATGATGACAAAAGGTGTTTATGATTTTATGGTTGAAAATTATAATCACAGACGCAATGTGGAAAATGGAATTTATAGAGAAGATTATATCTATGAAGGAAAGAATGGCGTAATACACATGGAAAAATGGCGCTATTTAGAAGTGGAGAGTGCTAAGAAAGAAAAAGAATCAAAAACTCAAAAGCAAGACGAGATCAATGAAGATATTATAAATAAGTGGGGTGAATCTAAAAAACAAGATGTTGCTCAAAATCCAAATAAATATTTTACAGAAGGTGACGAAAGTGCTGTGAATAATAATGCTTAATGAGTAACTGGAAAGAATATATTACAGTAGAGGCACTAGGACTTGAGCGAGACCTTTGGGATAAGCTAGAAGCGCCTGAACAACAAACCTATATTAATGCAATACTGCATTATGGGGGCTTTGTTGTCTGCACTTTTTTAGGTGCTTATGCTTTATTATATCTAATATCTTCCTCTTTTTTATTAACTGTTGTTGCGGGTACAATTTTGGCGCTTATTTTATCAAGTATTGTTCGATTTTCTCTGATTATCTTAAGAAGATCCATATTTGATGTTTCAAAAAGTTACAAAAGTAAACAAGTAAGCCCTTTATTAAACAATGGCATGCAGGGCAATAGATTTGTGGCAGCCAAACCGGTTGTGCTTCCCGAAACAACTCCAAAAACTCCAACCACCCCTAGTAAGCCAAATGCTACTTCAAATTTTTTCAAAAAACTTAATTTTTTAAAGCTACCAAGTTTTAAAAATTTTAAACTTTCAAGTGATAGCCCAATACCTGGTTTTGCAATGCTAATAAGGATTGTAATTCTTTCTACAATTGGGTTATTAATTGTTTTTCCATTGACATGTTTACTACATTTTTCAAGAGTAGAGGATTTAAATGCTGCTAAAAGAGAAGAAATAAAAACTAGGTTTATTTTAGATGCAAGAAAGAACTTAGATAAAAAGAAAAATCATTTTCAAAATAATATTGAAGAAATTAAAACACAGTTAAATCAGAATGTCGGTGTTTATCAGGTGAATGGATTGATGAAACAAAAGCAACAAGAATTAGTTAAACTAACAAATGACTTAAATGGTTTTAATATCGAAAATGAAGAAGATTATGAAAAACAACTTAAAATTTTTAATGACCAAATTGATGGAAAGTATTTTTTGATTTCTACATTTTATGATGCTGCTAGATACCCATTATTTTTGTTCGTCTTCGTTGGTGTTTTTTATCTTTTATTTATGGCTCATAAAAGGCTTATCAATATAAAGAATTCCAAATTGCTTGTCTATCCTAAAGAGTCTACAAAGTTATATAAACAAATTATTGAGAAGGAGTATAATGAAACACAGGCTTATCTAAAAAAATATTTATTAGATAAATATCAATATGATGCAACGCCATTTATGGAAAATTCATTTTGGCTAAATCCCCCTTATTGTACAGAAAAGAGAGCGTTTTTCAAGAAAAGAAATGCCATTTCTAAAAAAGATTTCTTAGACCATTTTAATGCGCCTAAAATTCCATCGCCAATTGAAAACTAGAATAAAATATTATAAAGGATATTTAGATTGTCAGTTTTCTACTTCTATACCGGAGAAAATCGGAAACACGTATACTCAAAAATCTACCATTCACTTGGAGCCAAGATTTAGATTATATGATCCGGTAGCAATCGAGGAGCAAGAATTTATTTCAGAAAATGAATTAGAAACAAAGCCCTATTTAATTAATAAGGGCAAATACGATGTAGAATTTTATTTTAACCAATCTTATTCGAATACGTACAATTCAAATCAAGTTGTACCTGAAAAAGAGTCCAATAGTGCGCCTTCGGATAATGTTAATTCAACGATTGAAAAGGTAGATGAAATTATATTGATTTTAAATAATCAATCCGTTACTGCGTCCACTACAAAAGAGCAATACATTGATAATTATGTTTACCATCAAGAAGGCAAAAATGCATTCTATGCTAATTTTTATGCCAACTATGGTAAAAGTACACATGGAAAAATACAAGGACAGGCTTATTTAAAAGCCATAGAATATATTGATGAGCATAACAATCCTATTCCCACTGTTCAAGTAATTGCAATTGAAAAACAAGAAAGACGCATTCAAGTTGCAAACACGAATCTGATCACAAGGGTCGTTGATAAAACAGGCTTACCTGTTCCGGCAGTGCTCTCAAATAATAAAGGCTGCTTGGGTATGTTCTCTAAAAATCAGCCAGTTGTAAATACCCAGGTTGGTCCAGATGGTAACATCGTAAATGTGGCTGACGTGACGGGCGCGAGTAATCCAGGATGTTTGGGTAGTTCTATGAATCCATTAAGGTCTGTTATGAATCCTTCTGTTGCTGGAGGCGCGAGTAATCCAGGTTGTATGCCTGGAGCAGCAGGCGGCGCTGGGAGTGGAGGTTGTTTAAAAACTTTATTAGGTTTAATTTTAGGTGCGCTGCTTACCTATTTATTAATGAATGCTTGGCTTGCTAAAAACGCACCTGCTCCACAAGTTATACATGATACTTTAGAGATAGAAGTCATCAAGGAGAAATTAGATACCTTAATGATTTTTAAAACAGATACGCTTTCTTTTGTTGATTCAACAACTAAGAAAAGCTATGAGACTGTGAATCTACCAAATGTTCAATTTTATACCAATAGCGATGTCTTATTGCCTTCGTCAGCAAAAGAATTACAACAACTAGCAGAATATCTAGTTAAAAATGATAGTTTAAACGCTACCGTATTTGGTCATACAGATAATGTAGGGGAACCTGAATCTAACTTAAGGCTTTCTCAAAGAAGAGCTGAAAGTGTGAGGAATTTCTTGTCAAGTCTTGGTATATCACCGGATCGTTTAACCGCTAGAGGTATGGGAGACTCTCAACCAAAGGCAGACAATAGTAAAGACGAAGGAAGGTTAATGAATAGACGTGTAGAAGTGGTTTTGACAAACAAAGAATTTGTCACTACTAAACGAACCCAGCTTCCTAAAGATTCAGCCAACTCAAAATCAAAAAAACAAAAATAATTGCATTCTAGTAATCCATATTTTAAAGCCAAATTTATAGGTTTATTTAAAAGACAAACTGGTCCTAATGCAGGTATCTATGTCTTTTCAGATATCCAATGGACTTACTTGAATATTACAGAATGTAATAAGATTGAAAAGTTCGATCCATATAAACACAAAACAGGCGATTATTGGTATAAAGAAAAAATTGCAGGAAGTGGATTTAATTGGTTTCGTCCAAAAGCAGATATACTTATACCAAAAAATATTGAAGAGGCTTACAACGGTAGCTTATACAATGTGCTTATTAAGAACCTTGAAATAAATAAGGAAAAAACAAATTTTTTATACAAGGATTGGTTTGAGGCAACAGGAGATATTTATTTTTTATTAAATCCTTTGAAAGCCCCAGCAAAGAAAAAAGTGATTGAGAATAAACCAGCTCCAGTAGTGGTTCAGCCTCAGAATAGTGATCCAATTGTCTTTGCAGTTCCAATTGATAATAATGTTTCTGGAACAAACGTGATTCAAAATACAATCATAAGAAATAATTCAGAACCTCGTGTAACAACAGTAAGGGGGGTTAATCCTGATGTCAATTTATATAACACAAATTCAGGAACTAGTATCAATCAAAACACTACCAGTAATAATCAGGGATCAAACAATGGTGGCTGTTTAAAAGGACTTGGATCTATTTTTGGATTTTTAGTATTTTCACTTTTCTTAATAAGTTTATGGTCAACTAGCAAAATATTATTTGCTATTTTATTGTTTTCTGGTTTGTCATGGTTGCTTTCAAGATTATTTAATAGCGGTTTATTAAAATCGATTTTAAATATATTATTACTTGTTGTTTTATTTGGTTTTATATTTTCATTTTTTTACAAAACATCTAGTACTAAGAAGCCAGTTAAAACAAGATCAGGTAATATTAAAATAAGTCCACCTGTCCCTAAAAAAGATTCTACTGGTAATAATTTAACCGATTACGTCACAGAAAAAGAGGTTAAATGGTTTGATTTTATTAATTATAACTATCAGGCAAAATACGAAACCTCTGTTAGAAGCTATCAAGGGTCTCAGAAAGAGCAAACAGAAATCAATAATGTAGCAAGTCAATCTACTTCGTCAATTAAATACTTTACGAAATATTATGCCGGCTTGTATACAATGGATGAGGGCAAAATAAATGAAATTGTCAAAATATTTAAAGATTCGGCTGTTAAAAAGAAAATGAATCCAAATCAAACCGCCGAAATGGTCATTACCTTTATACAAGAAATTCCATATTATCTTGTCCATGATGAAAGTTGTGCCAAGTCTGTTGCTACAGGAAACAGTTTTGTTAAGGAATATCATGCGGCAAATAAACCATGTCTTGCGAATGTAAAAGGCGGTGTGCAATCGCCTTATGAATTTTTACATAATTTAAAAGGAGATTGTGACACAAGGAGTTTATTGGGATATGCCATTTTGAAAAAATTAAATATTGCAGCTTCTGTTTGGGTAAGTGAAGCCTATGGGCATAGTATAATGGGCGTGGGTGTTCAAAATGGACATGGAATTTATAAAACAGTAAATGGAATAAAACATTATGGCGTCGAATTAACAGCTAAAGGCTATAGGCTGGGCATGGTTGCGCCTGAAAACAACAACCCATACAACTGGGATATTACAGTATATAACAATTATTAAATATGAAAGCACTAATTATCATTCAAGTATTAATCGCATTTTTTGCAGGACTTACTGCATTGTTTTTAATGTATAAAAGCATGAACCTCTTTATGAAGAAAAAGTTTCAAATAGAGGAGTCAAATAGCGCATTTGCCATTTTACAAGTAGGCATTTTAATTTCTACTAGTTTTATTATGGCATCCGTTTTAACGGCGGCCGTTAATGCAGTACAATTTTTAAATACAGGCGCTACAGTAGAGTTAAATAATATTCTTACCTCTTTAACCTACATTATTGTATTTATATTAATTGGCATGTTATTCACTTTTGCGGTGATTTTTTCATCCATATTTATATTCTTCCAATTAACTCAGATTAATGAATGGGAGCAAATTAAACTTAATAATATTCCCACTTCTTTAATTTCAGCTGCATTGATATTGGGCTTGGCATTGATCATGGATGATTATATAGGACATCTTTGTGAAGCTTTAATTCCTTATCCAGATGTTATTCAAATAAGATAATTTATAACAGATAATCTATGAAAGTCAACTCCTCGATCATTCGGATTGTAGGTTTATTGGGAGAGATTCCAGAAAAATCATCAGATAAATTATTTAAAAAATTTATAGATGCCGGCTATCGTCGAGAGTCATATCCTGTGGATGCTTCAGGAAATAAAGATAATAAACAGATACAGTTTTTAAGAGACTATTTTTATCCTAATTTCAGAAACATAATGTTTCTGAGAGATAACAAAGAAGACAGTTTTAGATATATAAAATCTGATTATACCAGTGTTTCAATTGTTTATGGCTGGGGCGAAAGAAGAAAAGTGTACACGATAGGCATACTTAAATCTGAATTGTATTTGTTTAAAGATCAAATTGGCCTATTCTCTCTTTCGATAGATGTTCAAGATGCAAATAAGAATTTAGAGGATCTTAGTAATATTATTAGCGTTATTAAAAAATTTGATGCCGAACTAGAAGATGGTACTTTATGGAATAATTGGATTAGTAATCAAATGTTAGCGAATATACCCCTAAGAAGCACTGATAATAGCAATGTTTCTTCGGATGAATATTCGGGTTCAAAATTTAAAGTATTTTCTGTCATTGATTTTGAGCATCAAAGAGAAGATAGAAAGCATCATTTATATGATTTAGCTACTTCATCTCCATTAGGATCAGGCACTGGTCAAGGTTTTTTTGCTCCAGACGAAAAATATTTTAATCAAATTATGTCCAATAGAATAGCTGTTTTTACCAATTGGGAAGCAGTTTGTTTATTTGATAGCTTTTGTTGTGTTGGCCAGTATAATTTAGGTGAAGCTGGTTCAATGAATTATACATCATGGGACTACACTTATTTTAGAATTTACTTATATAGGTTATTTTTCAAATACAATTTATATAGGTATAATTCAATGATCAATGAAGCGGATGCAAAAACAATTCAATTAAGAGACCAATTTGAATCCTTTTTAAACAACTATAATATTGGTCATATCTCCTTTAATTTTTTAGGAAACGAGTTGTTTAATAAAACTGGGGAAGCCTTAGAATTAGACAAAGAGTTGAATACCTTCAGTGAAAGAATCAACAATCTTTCAAAGCAACTACAAGAAGAAAGAGAGTCAAAAACCAATAATTTACTACAAATTGTCACGGTATTAAGTGGTCTTTCTTCCATAGCTCCGGCAATCGACATGATAAATCAAGCCGAACAATATTTACAGTGGCCGCCAATCATCTATTATGGTTTAGTTTCTATAATTACCCTTACAATTATTTCGGGCATTATATATTATATCTTTCCTGAGTTATTTAAAAAATTATGGAAAAAGAGGCCATCAAATTTGGACTAGAAACGGTTTTTCATATGATACGTCATTTTGAAAAAATTAATTCAAACGATTTATCTAATATGTTAAATGCAGGATATACTCAAGTTCAAATTGACAATGAATTAAAAATATTTGGATCTAAATTCCATCCCTCTTTCGCAGTTACAATAACGGATATAATCCAAAAAGTGAATACCGAAGCTTACATAAAAACATTGTCATCCAACGGGAATTATCAATTATACTTTCCAAATACATCACAAGATATATCCTTTACAATAGGGACTTTAGCTGTTGTGCCTTTGGATTACTTAACTCAATCTCAAAAGCAAAATATCTATTTACGTGAAAATCGAGGCTATCCATTAAAGCATGTTGATGTAGCCAATTTGCCAACCACTTCTGAATGGACAATGATATTGAAACCACAAGCTAGTGACAGCTTTTATTTTTTAACAGCATTTCCTGGCAAACCTGCGCTTCCAATTCCTCATCATGAAATGAGTTTAACCGAAAAAAATACTTGTATAGATTTTTGGAATGAACACGTCTTTCTTGTAAATACACAATACTAATTAAATTTATATTCAATTAAAACACAATTTTATGGCTTCAGATATCTCAATGAACGGAAGAAAAAAAATACAAAGTATTCAAAAAGAGTTCACTGAAAAATTTTCACATTTAACCCTTCTCTTTCTAGACGATTTAAATAATGAAATTGATTCAACTAAATCTTTATCTGAAATACGAAGGAAAAAAGGGGAAGATTTGTCCATTATTGCGTCTTTAAAAATCAGTACGCTAGAAAAAAGGTTTTTAACCAATTTTGGTATTCGTGTTCAAGTAGCATTTAAGAAAGATAATCAGCTCATTCACACAGATCAAGAGGATGATAGAACTCTAAATGAATTGAATCAGTGGTGTATTGAAAATCAATGCCAATCCATTGACTATTCGACGAAGACAACGACTAAACAAATTTCATCGGATACGGTTGCAAAAGACAACACCAATAAAACCTTAACTGCAAAGGTTGAATTTGAAAAAGCGGTTGAAAATTACAAAAATGGAAATCTTGAAGCTGTTGCAAAATATGTCGAAAGTGGATATCCACTTTTACAATTTAATCAAGATGGTTCGCTAGTAACCGATTATTTAATATTCTTAGTTTGTGCTACCAATTATGATATACAATTAATTAAAGATGCTTTAGCCCTTGGATTGAATCCCAATGTTAAGAATGTCGACTCAGATGCCTATACTGCATCGCATTTTGCCGCTTGGGATGGAAAATTAGATGTATTAACTTTATTAAAAGACGCAGGTGCTAATATAGATATACAAGGTAACGATTACAGAACCCCACTACATCTTGCATGTTCTTTAGGCCATGCAAATTGTGTCAAATTCCTTTTAGAAGCAGGCGCTAACACGGCAATACGAATTACTATTCCAAATCATTTTCACCCAAAAAAAGGAGCAACACCATTAAGATTGGCTTTTATGGATCAACAGTGGGATGTGATTGAATTACTTATTCAATATAAAGCAAATTTAAATGAACTACTAGAGCTATCTAGTAAAGAAATGTATGGATCGAACAATATTTTTGATATTGTAAGGGGATTACAAAATGATCCCGAGAATCGATTTTTAGGTGCTTTTGATGAGAAAAAAGTGAATGATCTTGAAAGTAAAATTGCTCCTAACCCAATTCCCCCAATAAAAAAAGCGGCTAAACGTAAACCTGAGTCAACAAATGGACTCGACGGAAACATGCATTTAGAGTTAGCCTTTGTTACACAAATCTATTTACTAAAGCCTTACTATATAGGACTTACACAAACACAAGAAATATTTGATTTATTCGATCTTAAACTGAAAGATTTATGGTTAAATCATTTTAGAGGTAATTTATTAGACGAGGCGATTAAAAACGAACATGAAATCAATCAAATTTTATTTGAATCAAATCCGGACGGATTCTTATTGATGTGTAAATTAAATCAAGAAAAGATATATCAAAGTGATCGATATGAAAATCACTTTGATTACCTTAAAGACATCCCCAATATCATCCTCTCAATAGATGTTATAATGGGCATTGAGCTTAAAAAAGCATTTATTCAAATGCTGGTTGATCTAGGAAATGCATTAGATATCAATGTGAACGAAAAAATGATTGCACAGGATAGATATTTGCCTGTTTTTTATGCGATGAATAAATGGAAAGAAGTAAATACAAATGATTATGAAATACCATTTAAAAACATGTCATTTGAAATGGTTTATCCAGAATTCTCAGGCTTTACAATGAGAATTGAAAGTCTTTCTGAAATTGAAAAAATGGCACTTGGTTTATACGCATTTATTTTAGTTACAGAAAATAATGAACTAGAAATAAAAGTCGATGATATCGAAAAAGCTAGAAATATTATAAGTTCCTTATTTGATTATAGCGAAGAAACAATGAATTCAAGAAAGGAGGCACTAAGACTATCTGGCATCGATGAAGATTTAATTGATATTGTTAATCAAGTACAATACCCACCTTTAGAGCAATTAATTGGTGGATTTGATGATAGTTTTACTTGTTCACAAATGTTATTCTTCAACTGTAATTTTAATACGGATGATTTTTTAAATCAAGCCATTTTGTTATTTAAAGACGCAATATCTAAATTTAACAATACAACAAGAGGCTCTTTGGTAACTATTTTAAAAAATCAATTTCAAGCGGAAAGTCTTCGTGCGAATACCTTAGCTGATAAATATATTGAAGTGATGAAATAAAAAATTATTTTGATTTAGACCATTCAATTAACTCCTCCCAACTTTCAAACACTTGCATCATGGGTGGTGGACCTAATTGAAACCCACTAGTTTCTTTTGATATTTCAACCACATCGCTCCAAGCATTCTCCCAAATAGCCATCACGATAGGCAGGGTGGATGCATATTGCTCTCCATGTGTTTCTACTACGTTAATGACACCATCTTCTCCATTATGTGTAAATTCAATTTTTAATGAGGTTAAGACATTTTCATCTGTTGCATCAAAATCATAATCATACTCTAAACCATTATAGCCTTTCTCACAAGAGACAATATCCCATTTATCAACATGTACTGTATTTTTTATAGTGGTAGGGCTTTCTACATTTGTATAAATACCATTTTGTTCAAAATACATGATTCCACCAAAGTTCCATCCATATGCAGTGAATGGAATAAACCAAAAAGGAGATTTCATACCGCGTAAATCAAATTTACGCTCCATCATTGTTCTAATAAAATTTAGATAAATAAGATCGCCCGTTGCTTTAATTTTTTTAACAATTTGATCGACTTCTTTTTGAGTAAAACGTCTAAAGATTTTTTGTTCATCTTCTTTGTTTTCAATAATATTAGGGAAGTTCATGATATTTAATGGAATACCTTGATTCCACCATAATTCATTTTGACAATAAAAATTTCCTGGATAATTATCATAATACAGGCTTTCAGATTTAGATGGCTTAGCCTTTGGAACCGCTTTTTTAGCAGTTTTCTTTACCTTTATATCCAAATTCATTTCATCAAATAATTTAACATCAATTGATAAATAGGTTTTAATGTTTTCAATAATGTTTATTTCCTCTTGGTTAATTTCTTCGTTTGCTTTTGCAATTTTGACTAAATCTCTTAAGAAATTTGTACATTGACTATTAACTTTTTCTAGATTCCCTTGATAATGTGTCATCAATGTTCTGTATAAAGACTCTATTGCAGAATAAAACCTTATCTCATCTTCATCTTCTTTATAACATTTTTCTGATATTTGAAATTGAGCATCTATAAAATTATCAAGTTCTTTTTGGGTATTAAATGAATTTTTTACCCACTCTTTAGTAAGTTCAATAATTTTTTTCTTATCAACTGCTAAAAGTTTATTATTTGATTTTGTTGCTAAATAAAGTCCGATATAAAATATATCATTGATAAAAATCCATTCATTAGGGAATTGCTTATGAATAATTTGTTTTTTAAAATAAGCTTTGTTCATTTCTCTATCTTCTGACAAAAGACCCATACCTCCAGGTAAATCAGCACTCATCCAGATATAGTTTAACAAAAATTCATAAGGTACCTGAGAAGAACTGAATCTATTATAAATTTCTAACCATATTTTTTTCAACGGACTACTATCTTTCAAATCTTTAGTATGCACAAATCCAATTTGTTCCATACTCAATTCCTGAAAATGAGCGCTGGCTTTTTTTGCTTCTGCTGGAGAAAATTTATGAAAAATATTATCTTTATTACAGTTCACAATTGAATTGATCGTCCATAGTAAAATGGAAAAATTTAAATGTGGTCTAATCCATCCAAAATAGAGAATATCATAATATTGATATACTCTACTTACTCTAGTAAACAAACATGCTGCTAAAGCGATTGTATCACGTCTAAACCTACCATTGTCAAAACTGAATCTTTCATCTTGCATTAAGATATCACACCAGTGAAGTGCCACAATAGCATAATGACAAAGCACATTTATTTCATCCTTATCGGCATTTGCATCAATATCTAATTTGTAAATTCTTTTTTTAATGGCACATGTAATCTCCCAAAGTGTATCTCTTTCTTCTGCGTTTGGTTCTACAATGACTTCCCTCGTTAAGATACCCGTTTTCTCTGCTATTTTTAAAAATTCATCACAAGCCAATTGGTAATCATCCCCGATTATTATTTTTTTACTCTTTGCCATAATTACATTTTTATGATTATAAATATATTAAAATATTTTATCTTTCCAATGATATAATTATTTTAAAGAATTTACAAAATATTGTTTAGCAATGTGTTATACATCTACTTACTTTAAGATATTATTATTAACTTTAAAATGAATAAAATCATTGAAATATGAAGAATGTTAAATTTGAGAATGCTGTTGAGCTTTCGAAAATTCATGTGGGTTCTTTCCAAATTCCAACACAAGCCGAATTGATGCAGTTAGAAGTTGGACATGTTGTTAAAGTATGTGCCAATAATGAAAGATTTTGGACTAAAATTGTTCAAATTGATTTTGATACAGAAGAAATTATAGCCACTGTTGACAACAAATTGTTAAGAAATGATTTAGAGTTATTTGAAAAAGTAAAGTTTAAGTTCAATAATATTTACTCCATCTATCATTTACATACTTAATTATGCAAAGTGCGAAACTACCATTGACCATTCAAAATTCTTCCATTACAGGAAGTATGGATTTTGAATATTTTTATCAACTAATTAAAGTCAAATTAAGTTTAAATGTAAATGATACAAATTATTTATTTGATACTATCATTACACCTGATCAAATATTTATAAAAAGTTTCTATCCAATTGAAGGTATTGAAAATACAGCGTTTTCAAAAAAATGGTTTCAAAAAAAGTATCTTTTTAATGGCAATATTATCAATCCATTAGGTTTTAAAACACTGGAGGAATTAACGACACAATCCATTGCAATGATTGAACATTTTAATAAGCATCAGGATAATTGGATGGAAAAGCTAACTGAACTAAAGTATACTAATACAAACTGCTTACATATTTCAGTTAATGTTTTAAAAGAATATAAAAAACAACATCATGGAAAATAATACATTACTACCTTCTCATATTGTTTTAAATTCAAAGAGATATAATGATGCAACAGAGGAAGCGGTAATGCATAAAACATTATTAGAACTTTCGGAATCCTTATTAATTTATATTGTTGGAATTATGTTGGGTGAGTATAAGTCATCTAAACAAGTTAACCTTAAGCTCGAAACTGAATTTTATAAATTTTCAAGACATAAACCTAGCTTTGGACATTTTTTATCGATTTTTAGAATGTTGAGTAATGAAATGACCTCTTCTATTTTCAATCCAAAGTTTGACAAACAAAATATATATGATAAAACTGCAATCTTAATTTATCAATTTAATTTAATAAAGGAAATTATTGATGATGGAGCTAATGATCATTTCCAAATACTAGTTGATCAAGTTAAGGGTAGAACAATGAGTACCAATAAGGGACTCCTAGACTTATTTGATGTGATTATTATTATTAGAAATATTTACGCTCATCCAGAAGAAAAAGCTGGTAAAAAAGAAAATAAACGTAAATGGCCCCTAGGCGACGAATATTTTAATTATATCAATAGTTATGTTTACAGTGCGGTCATGGAAGTGATAGAAGATATAGACGTGTTTGTAAAATATAAACCAGTCTTTGCAAAAAATATTGATGATAAAAGCAAAAAAGGCACTTTTTTATTAGAAACAGGTGAGAAAAGTAAAGAATTTGAATTAGATCTAACAGTGGATGACTTAGCAAATTTATCTACTGAGTTTAGATATTTACTTGACAGTAATGATCAAGTTTATGTTCAAATATACTATCATATTATTCCATCAGTAAATCCTGCGGTAGCTAAACAAATTATTGATATTGAAAGAGCCAAGGTGATCGAACCTCATTTACGCGAAATCATCAAAGAAAAATTAGGGGATGATGGCAAAATAGATAATATGGAATTCTTGGTGATGCAGGACACAGCAAAAAATGCTGCAATTTCGATCCAAAAGTTATTTACAATCATTGATGAGGAAAAAAGTAAGCTAGGAATCTTAGGTAATGTTGGTACCCCAGATATGCCAGGTGATATATTTATTGATGCTAAAAATGGAAATTATCCAATTGTTTTTAGTCCTTGGTGGTTGCATTATTTTTCAATGGTGCCTAATATTGATAAAACAGTCATTGTAAAACAAAAAGCTGACGAAAAGGAGTATAAATCAAAAATAGATACACTATCAGAAAATGTAAAATCTATTATTAATAATCCCAAAATACAAGCCGAACAAAAAACACTCAAACAGTTACTGTTAAAGAAAAAAGAACTAGAAAGCGGATTTAAAAAATTATTTGATGAATTATTTAAAACGCTAGCTAAAGCTGCAGATGGCGATAAGATAAAGATTGAAAACAAAATTGCTGCGCTTAAAGAAGAAGTTGAAAAAAAACTACCATTGATTGTTACAAAAATTCAAGAATCTGAAGATAAGATCAATGTACTAGAAGAAAGTCAGTCAGAAAAACTAATAGAGGCAAACAATAAATTAAGCTTAGTTCAAAATACATATGAATCCTTTGCAAAGTACACGCAATGGGGGATGCACAAAAACATATGGAAAGAATTAGACCAGTATGTAGAAGTTTTATTATCTAAAAACTTGAATAAGAGTTTTGAAGTTGAAGAAGAGCTTTCTGAGCCAAATTGGGTTAATACAACAAATGCGTGGCAAATTGGAGCACTATCTTATACCTATTGGGCAAGAATACATCCCGGTAAAGCGCCCCTCGAAAATATTTTTCATATAGGTTATGCGCTTGCAAACCCATTTAAATGGGTTCCTAAAAACATCCATCCAAGTCTAAAGCCAATTTTGAATAAAACAGTCTCAGTGATGTGGACATCGGTCGATGATAAAAGACTTGAAAAAATTGATATTGACAATGTTTTAATTTTAAAAAGAAGAGAATTTAATAAAGAGCTGATCATCAAGTATGAAAAAGAACTTATTGAATTAGGAGCTAATGTTAAGCTAATACCAATTGAATTTATAGATGATTCAAGCGACCAAGTAGAACATTTTATGCCTTTTGAATCTTACTTAGAGGTTAGAGATCAATACATTATTGGCCAAATTTATTCTAGGCTATGGACAGTTGAAATGTTTTATGAAAATGGTCGGTTAAATATTCATGCTGTAGAAAAGTATGAAAAAGAGATGCTTACCTTATTACAGTTATTTTCAAATGTGATTGAGCGACTAAACGATTATGCACTTGTAATGGGGATTAATGAAGAAGTAATTAAACAGAGAGAGGATCAATTCACAAGATGGGAGAAAATTCTAATTGAAAGAATCAGACTTAAATATCCAGTAGGTGCTGAATTTAAACCAACGAAAGAAGACTTAGCTGAGTGGATGCTTTTTTCGGAAAATGAACTTGGTATGAGCAAATACCTCTTTGACTATATTATAAGCAAATTTAGGTTCCGTAATAGAACAAAACTAGAAAATGAATCAACCTAATTTATGATTAAAAGATCCATCTTTTTATTACTATTTGTCTTTGTTAATTTATCAATTTCTTTCTGTCAAGAAATTGATAAAGTAGTAAACAAACAAATTTATACTTCATACTATTCTATAAAATTAAAAGTGCCCTTATATATAGTTTATGAACTCAATAATGGAGGAGGAGATGTGAGTAGAAAAGGTATGAGATTTATAGAGGAGTCTATTACTGCAAATAATAAAGATTACAGCAAAAGTGGTTACGATCGAGGACATTTAGTGAGCGCAGAAGATTTTGCATTTAATAAATATCTTGAGGAACTCACTTTTAGTTATTTTAATGTTTTTCCACAACATCCCAAGTTAAATAGAGGAAGTTGGAAAGCGTGGGAAAATAAAATTAGATTAGAAAGCAAAAGAAGCCCATTAAAAATATATGTAGGAGGAATTTATGGAACCAATAAAATAAAAAATAAAATTGCTATTCCTGATTATTGCTGGAAAGTAGTCTACAATAAAAAAACTCAAAGACTACTTCATGTATTATTGTTTAAAAATGATGCAACACAAATGGTTATAAGAACAACGCTTGATGAGCTTAGAAGTAAATTAAATTATAATATAAATTTCTCTCCTAAATGAAAAATTTTCTATTCTTTACATGTTTTAACTTAATTGGCCTAAACGCATTTTCACAAGATTCAAGTGCCAAAATAAAAGACAATATTTATATAAGATTTAATCCTTTGTCTTTAAATTCAGAACCAGGAAAGGTTCAAAATAGAATATCTCAAAATTTTGAAATTGGAAAATCATTTGGTCCACTTGATATTGGGATAGCATTTGGAAGATTTAACATCACTAAAAATGATACATCAAAATTTGCTTTATTAAAACTAACATTTGATGCCGCGCAAATAGGTATATTTAGTAATGAATTTTCAATTGGGGCTGGAACTGTATTTAAATCTACAACCCCATATATGTTCGACATAAGTTCTACCCTGCTTGCTCAAGTTGGTCGTAAAACTGCTCTTGGTGTGGTAGTAGGTACCTCCGATTTCTCAGGAGAGTATAATCAGTTTACAAAAAATTACTATGGAATTTTATTTAGATATGGATATTTAAGAAGCGAAAATGGGGATTTAATAAGCAGGATTACTTCAAAAAAATCTATTAAATCAAAATCAAGGCGAAGACGTTAAAATCAGTTTTATTTAATTTGGATTTGCCTTCTTTGAACTGTATGTGCGGAAAAAATACCTAATGCGCCGCCAATAATATTGGATGGAGGATTAGCTGGAGTTGTTCCACCGCCTGGTCCGGCGCCAGATTGTTGATATAAGGTAAAGTAATATAAAAAAGTAGGCCTTGTAATACATTGCATTTCTACGGCAACAATATCTTTCAATTTTACTTCTAAAGAATCTGATCCTCCTCTTAGTGGTCGTTGATTTTCTTTTCCATTATTTAAATTGTCATTAAATACGTGAAAGGTTTGGTCAAGCGTATCGTTAATTTTTTGAATAAAACGATAGCTATTACCTAGTGTGATTGGGTCGGTGTAAACCGGGATGACGCTATATCTAACTTCACTATTCAATGTAAATGGGTTGATCCTTAAACTATCTAATACTACTTTTTGTGGCATAGTAGAATTGGCTGAATATTTTTTATCTTCAACTTGTACTTCTAAATAATAAGTGTTACCGTAGATCCCTTTTATTTTATTCGTTTTGTACCTTCCCTCTTTTTCATGTTTGAGTGTATCAATTTGTCCAAGATTATCTTTAACAATGACGAGGGCATTGGTCACAGCAAAATAATTGGAGGGCGCTGAAATGCTAGTTGACTTGCTAAGATTTATATAATAAGGGCCTACCTCGTCTGTGATACTTCCATCAATGACAAGTAAAGATTGGTTGGGATCTAAGGCTAGTTGAATTTCTTTTTCACAACCTATTAAAAAAATTCCAACTAAAAATGTAATAAAATATTTTTTAAGCATCATTAAAATTTGAATTGATAAGTGACACTAGGTACCCATCTAAATAAAGAGGTCTGAATAATTTGTGTTCTACTCAGGTCCTTTGGGTCATCTTGAAAATTTATTTGATACGCATTTTCTCTGCCATACACATTGTATAAACTGAAGTTCCAAGATTCTTGAATCCGCTTTTTTCTTTTCTTATCATAAGTCACACTCAAGTCCATTCTGTGATTGGACGGCATTCTATTGCCATTTCTGGATGCATACTGATACAATGTTTGTCCCTGAAGGTTATATTTTCCAGTTGGAAATGTTACCGCATCACCGGTATTATAAACAAAAATAGAAGAGATAGACCATCTTGAATTAAGGGTATAGATGCCTACAACAGCAATATCATGGGTCCTATCTTGTTTTGCATTGTACCAATTGTTTTGGTTGATTCCAGTAATTTTTCTTTCTGTTTTTGATAAGGTATAACTAACCCATCCAGTTAACACGCCCTCTTTTTTCTTCCATAACAGTTCAAGGCCATAGGCGCGTCCAATACCAAACAAGAGTGCGGTTTCGACATCGGCTAAAGTAAATATTTCAGCCCCATCTTTATAGTCTAATTGATTCTGTAATTTTTTATAATACAACTCGGTGCTTAGTTCATAGGTATTATTTTTCCATCCTTGCACAAAACCTATGCTCAACTGATCCGCAATTTCAGGTTTAATATTATAGGAATTTCCAATCCACTGATCAGATGGACTTGAGGCCGTTGAGTTACTAAGTAGGTGCAGGTGTTGTACATTTCTAGCATACCCCGCCTTGATACTTGTTTGGTCAGTTACACGATAGTTGACCGTCATCCTTGGTTCAGGATTCATATAAGTCTTGCCAAAACCTTGCTTATCTAATTGTATTGTTTTTACAGTTAAATTGTTTTCATATATATTATAGGCATCTCCACCCATTAAGCTATAAGCAGAAAGGCGCAGTCCATAATCTACACTTAAATCATCAGATGTTTTATAATAGTTGCTTATATAGAGGGCGTTTTCAAGTCCATTTCTGCCCCTTTTCGGATTACTATTGGTCACGGTTCCGCTAAATGTACTTGGAGTAATGGCATGTAAAATACTATTGAATCCAAAACGCAATGTGTTTTTTGGGTTGAGGTAAAAAGTATAATCTTGCTTTAAGTTGATGTCTTTAATATTGGAGTTGATATTAAAATTAGACAAGCCGTTTTTAAGCTTTACATTGTAATTGTAGTCACTATAAATTAAAGAGGTATTTAAAAATAAACGGCTAGATACAATTCGGTTCCATCTAATCGTGCCCGTTTTATTTCCCCAATCAATACCAAAGGCATTTCCTAATCCTAATTCATCTCTTCCAAAATAACCAGAAAGATATATTTTATTTTTTTCGTCAATCTTATAATTTGCTTTCATATTTAAGTCATAGAAATATAAAACATTGTCTTTAAATTCATCTGAGGCACGTAGAAAAATATCTGCGTAGGTTCTTCTTCCCGATAGGATAAAAGAAGACTTTTCTTTTTGAAGTGGCCCTTCAATACTAATTCGACTACTGATCAATCCAAGGCCTCCATTTATATTATAGTCTTGGTTATTACCTTCTTTCATTTTCACATCTAATACAGAAGAAAGCCTGCCACCATATTGTGCAGGTCCATTACCTTTAATTAATGTGGCATCCTTTATTGCATCACTGTTAAAAGTACTAAAAAAACCAAGCAGGTGTGATGCATTATAGACCGGCGCCTCGTCTAATAAAATTAAATTTTGATCTGCCGCTCCGCCTCTTACATAAAAACCACTATTGCCCTCTCCAGCAGACTTCACACCTGGCAATAGTTGTAGTGTTTTTAAAATATCTTTTTCTCCAAAAATAACAGGCACTTTGCTAATGGCATTTAGGTTCAGTGTTTCTGTTCCCATTTGAGGTTTTAAAAGGTTGTCATTTTTTCTTCCGCTTTCAACAACTACATCTTTCAAAGTATTAGCAGGCTTCAATAAAATAGTTAAATTTAAATTACTATCAAGTTGTACCTGTTCCTTGTATTTTTCATATCCTAGCTGTGAAACAATAAGGGTATATTTCCCCCTTGGTAAAGAAATTGCATAAAACCCATATTCATTGGAAAGCACCCCAAGACTTGGCAGCTCTTCAATCCTAAGCACGGCTCTAATCATAACCTCTCCAGTTGATTGGTCTTTTACATTTCCGTTTAAAACGAATTTATCCTGTCCAAAACTAAATTGTACTTGTAAAACGCAAATAATCGCGCAAAAAAAATAGAGAAAACGCTGCTTATCTAATCTCATAATTAAGTACCAAAATTACTTTTTTTATTTGTATTACCGCTGCAGGAAAATGTTAAATTAACTGAAAGAATTTAGTTATATTTAATCCAATTTTTTATTCAATTTTTGCCCGCCTCCTTAACTAAATTCTATGCGTTATTTATGCCTTTTTTTATTCCTATTTTGCATCTTATCAAGCACTGCACAATATTCGAACGCTCCAATCATTCATACCGAGCAGATCAATATTGCTAGAGATAGTTTTGGTGTGCCACATATTTTTGCACCCACAGATGCAGAAGTAGCATACGGCCTTGCATGGGCACACGCAGAAGATGATTTTAAAACAATGCAAATGCTGATCCTAACTGGAAAAGGAAAAGTAGCCACTTATATGGGGAAAAAAGGAGCGCCTATTGATTTTGTTTTTGGATTATTAAATACGAAAGCAACAGTTGTTGCACAAATGAATCAGTTTGATCCAAAGTTTATACAATTGGTAAAAGGCTATTTATTGGGATTAGAAGCCTATGCTAAAGCACACCCAGATCAAGTTTTGAACAAACATGTCTTTCCAATTAGCATCGAAGAATATTTAGCTTCTGCTGCATTTTCAGTAGCGATATTCTGTGGTGTAGATAAAGCGCTACCAAAAATTTTAAATGGGACTATTCCAAAATTACAAGGCTTCACAGGAGAAGGGAGTAATGCCTTTGCTATCAATGCTAAAAAATCTGCATCAGACGAAACCATGCTAGTGATCAATGCACACCAGCCTATTGAAGGTCCTACAGCATTTTATGAAGCACATGTACAAAGTGAAGAAGGCTGGAATATTTTGGGTGGATTGTTTCCAGGTGCGCCTTTAATATTTCATGGCGTGACCCCTAATTTAGCATGGGCACATACGGTTAATTTTCAGGACAAAATAGATATATATCAATTAGAAACCAGCAAGTTGCATCCTGGTGAATATAAGGTGGACGGCAATTGGCTAAAATTAGAAAAGCGAAAAATTAAATTAAGTATCAAAGGCATTCCTTTTCCAATTTACAAAACAGCCTACCAGTCTATCTATGGTCCAACTGTAGCCACGCCTAAAGGTGAATATTTTTCGATGCGCTTGCCAGCCTTGATGGACGCAGGTGCATTGCAGCAATGGTATGCCATGAATAAGGCTAATAATTTCAAAGAATTTAAAAGCGCACTAGAGCAAAATCATTTGCCGATGTTTAATATTATGTATGCAGACAAAGCAGATAATATCTTTTATATCTCCAATGGTAAAATGCCTTATCGCAATAAAGACACAAGCTATCATTGGAATAGTACTTTGCCTGGAAATACAATGGCGACTTTATGGAATGAATTTAAACCACTGAGTGCCTTACCTCAAATGACGAATCCGAAAAGTGGTTACTTATTCAATGCCAACCACTCGCCTTTTTTAGCGAGTAGCGAATTGGATAACCATAATCCAAAAGACTTTGATGTGAATGATGGTTATGAAACCTACCACAATAATAGAAGCAGACGCGCTAAAGACTTAATAGACCAATTAGATAAAATTAGTTACGAAGATATTAAGCGCATTAAGTTTGATCGTCAATTACCTAATCCAATTTTATTTCCATATGGATTTACTGCAGATACGATGTTTTTGATTGATGAAAATAAATATCCTCAACTAGCTTCCATCATCACCACTTTAAAAAATTGGGACCACAATGCAGTTGCTGAAAGCAAGGGCGCATTGATCTATAATTTAGCGTATTACAATGTACCAGTGGTTATGGAAGGTCGAAATAAAGATAAACTTACCATGGCCGAAGCGGTGAAAGTGTATCAAATTATCTATGACTTTTTACAAAGCAATTATGGCACAACAGATCTCACCTTAGGGGATGTGCAAAGATTGGTTAGAGGAAAAGAAAATTGGCCACAAGGTGGTATGCCAGATGTACTAGCCGCAGTGATGTCTGAGCCTTTTGGAAAAGACAAAAGAAAAATGAATAGCGGGGATGCCTATATCAATTTTGTAAGGTTTCCTAAAAATGGCGGACTGCCACTCATTGAAACGGTGAATACTTTTGGTGCAAGTTTTAATGAAGGAGACAAGCATTTCAATGACCAAAGAGGAATGTATCAGGCACAACAACTAAAAAGAATGACTTTAGATAAAACAGAAGTGCTTCAAAAAGCAGTAAGACAATATCATCCGGGGAACTAAACTTTTAATTCCACTGTGGAATTGAAGAATCGTTCTAAATATTTTATATTCGTTACAAACAAAAAAGCCCTCAATCACTATTGAGGGCTTTTTTATAATCAAGTATAATTATTGCTTTGATCTTCTTCTGGCTTCTTTATAGATTCTGATCCAAGTTAAAGAGATATCGATGATGGCCAATAAAGGGCCTAGTATAATCACCATCACAACCTCTAAGCCTGGAGAGTATCCAATGACGCCATCTAGGGATATATTTTTAGATCGTTTAAAGAGTTTGTACACACAGTAAATGGCCGATACGACCCAGATACCAAAAAGAATATTCTTGTCCATAATTTTATTTTAGTGAATATAATATATTTTGTTTTATTTGCAATACATCAATGAGGTCTATCATGAAAAAAAGTCTATTTTATTTCATCTTACTGCTTTTAGTAAAAGCCAATTCAATCAATGCGCAGTTGCCGGCACCTTTCAATGCCATTTTACCAAGCATTCAAGATAGTATTGCTAAAAAAGTGCTAGCAAGCCCCAATACATATAGACTTCAGCTTGTTTATACACAAATTGATAGAGATCAAAATGGCATACCTCGTTTTACTAACCATATATTGTATGCGGACCCAGAAAATTATTTTAATCCCGCATCGATGGTTAAAATGCCCCTTGCCTTTTTAGCAATGGAAAAATTATATGAACTGAACCAGCCTGGCGTAAATAAATACACCACGATGCAATTTGATAGCAACTATCAAAGACAAGTAGCCATGTATGTCGATTCTAGTGCACAAAACAAAAAACCTTCTATTGCACATTTTGTTAAGCGCGCATTTTTGATATCTGAAAACGATCCCTACAATCGATTGTATCAATTTGTGGGGCAGGGCCCAACCAATCAAAAACTACTTGCAAAAGGGTATAGCAGTGCAAAGATCACAAGACAATTTATGGGTTATACAGAGGATCAAAATAGACATACCAATGGGATCCGTTTTATGGATGAAAAAGGTTTGCCAATTTTAAAACTTGCTCCTCAATATAATAAAGACAGTTTTCAATTTGGAGCGCCTATTTTAATTGGGGACGCACATTGGAACAGCAAGGACGAAGTAGTGAATGCCCCATTTGATTTTACACGCCATAACAATATTTCATTAGTTGACATGCAAAAAATGTTACAGGCAGTTTTGTTTCCAGCCTCGGTACCAAAACAAAATAGATTCAATATGACCGACGCGGATAGATTGTTTTTATTACAATACTTATCACAGTATCCTTCGGAAACCGACTATCCAAAATACGATAGTGCACATTTTTATGATAGCTATGTGAAATTCTTTTTTCAAGACAGCACCCATACCATGCCAAAGCATATCAGGGTTTTCAATAAAGTGGGTTGGGCTTATGGATTCTTAACAGATGTGTCTTATGTGTTGGATACTAAAAATAATATTGATTACATGCTCTCCGCTACCATTTATGTAAATAGTGACGGTGTGGTGAATGATTCGAAATATGACGAAGCAACAGTAGGCTTTCCTTTTTTAAACCAAATTGGTAAAGCGTTTTATCAATTTGAATTAGAACGCCCTAGAAAATTTAAACCAATCTTAAAAAACCAGGTCAAGCAATACGAAAAACGCAACCCAAAAGATACTAGGCCTAGCATTTTAAATGCAGACAACTAGGATCTCTTGGATTGCGTCTTTATTATAAAATTCCAATAGGGTTTACCAAATAGCACCCATCCCTAAATCCCACAATTGCTTGTTGAATGCAGGAATGGCTTCATTTTTTAATTTTAGTCCTCTTGCTTTTAATTTATCCCACTCAGCAGAATATTCTTTCAATAAATCTAAGTTGGGTTGATTCACTTGTGGAATATCACTCTCTGTTTGATTCAGTAAGAACATATAGTTAGCTGTGAATTTATTAGGGAAATTTTCAACATCATCATATGAAGTTGATTTTCTTTGAATCATGTCTTCGTCCCATGCTTTTAAATTTGCAATCAAAGCTGAGGCATTTTGTTTTAAGCTTGCATATTGTGCACCGCTATAATTGGCGTCAGACTTTAATTTTTTAACCAATGCTTCTAAGTGACTACTATTGTCTTTTAGTTGGTTAACCATATGGTGCATTTCAGTCACTGTACCTTCCATCAAACGCATCAAATCATCATACGCTTGGTATTCTCTAGCAGTCGTGCCAAAGTTTGGATTGGCTTGTATCACGCCCGTTGTGGTTCCAATAGTTTTTCCTCCGGCTATTAAACGAATGGTATAATTACCAGGGATGGCTTTGTGTCCACTAAAACTACTTTCAATATAAACATTTGGTATTGCAGTGGTTGTGCTGTGGCGAAGGTTCCATACAAAACGATTCAATCCTTTTTCTTTGCTTAATGTTGGATCTTTTCTTGGAGCACCGTCATAACGCTTATAATTTTCGTCTGCTTTAGAACTAAAGCGACGTACTAGTTTTCCGGCTGCATCACTGATTTCCATACTCAATTCAACCGAGTCTGCCATACTAGGCAATTGATAATACAAGACCAAGCCTGTTGCAGGATTGACGCCTGCTTTTGCTTTAGCACCTGTAAAATCTGCGTCGTTGTCATCCATTTCACTAGATCCCATGACTAATAAAACAGCATCTGGCGTATATATTTTTACAGTACTTGTATCTGCTTTATATGCTCGAATTAAATTTAAATCATCCAATATCCAAAACGATCTACCCGAAGTTGCAGCAATTAAATTATTTTGATGCACGCGCAAATCTGTGATAGGTGTAATTGGTAAGTTTAATTGGAATGGACTCCAGCTTTTGCCTCCATTGTTAGACATGTACACGCCTAATTCTGTGCCCGCATACAATAAATCTTTAACAACATTGTCCTCACGCACCACTCTTGTAAATGCATTGTTTGCAATACCAGTATTTATTTTAGTCCAAGTGGTTCCATAGTCAGTTGATTTATATAAACCAGGAGTATGGTCGTTGAACTTATACCTTGTTGTTGCTATGTATACTGTTGCTTTATCATGTGGTGATACTTCAATCGCATTGATTAAACACTCAGCCAATCCTGTTGGTGTAATATTTTTCCAATTATCTCCGCCATCTTTTGTTAAGTAAACATAACCATCATCGCTACCTGTATAAATTACGCCTTTTTCGTGCACCGACTCCATCACATACGCTAGTGTGCCATAATTTTCTGCACCCACTGCTTCGTTGGTATAGGGTACACCAGGTTTTCCTTGTTTAGATTTTTCGTTGCGCGTTAAATCAAAAGAAACTTCTTTCCATGTTTTACCCATATCGGAAGTTTTCAATAAAAATTGTGAGCCATGATAATAGGTATTAGGTTCATGCTTGCTCCAAATGATTGGTGCGTTCCAGTTATAACGGTACTTAATATCTTTTGCATCTCTGCCTAAATATTGAATTGGCGCAGCCATGATATTGGTGCTCCCTTTTGTTTTTGTATCTAATACTTCTATCGTTCCTTGGTAAGATCCACCTAAAACATATCTTGGATTGTTTGGATCAAATGCCAAGAAGGCGCTCTCGCCACCTGCAGATGCAGACCAATATCTTTCATCTATGCCACCTGCGCCAATGGCACGACTCGCAATTTTAACGGAACTATTGTCTTGTTGTCCTGCATAAATATTGTAAGGCACTTCATTGTCTACATTGATTCTATAAAATTGTGCAGTAGGCATATTGTTTTGACTGCTCCAAGATTTACCGCCATCATGTGTTACAGCAGCACCGCCATCATCTGCAATCACCATGTTCTTACCGTTGCTTGGATGAATCCATAAATCATGGTAATCACCATGCGTGCGCGCAAAGTCTGTAAAAGTTTTACCACCATCAATTGATTTTAAGGAAGGGGCACTCATCACATATACTGTGTTTTCATTTGTTGGATCTGGAAACAGTTCGATATAATACCATGCACGCTGAATCAAGCGATGGCTCTTATTAATTTGTGACCAACTTGCACCTGCATCATCAGATACATATAAACCACCTGCATCTTTACTGAAATCACTTTCAATTAATGCGTATACTTTTTCTGAATTCGCTCTTGATACAGCGATAGACATCTTACCCATTTCTTTTGGCAATCCCTTTTCCATTTTCTCCCATTTGTTACCCCCATCAGTTGATTTATACAATCCACTTCCTGGTCCACCACTGATTACCTGCCATGGCAAACGACCATGTTCCCACATTGCAGCATACATAATAGATGGATTATGCATGTCCATTGATATTTCTGCACAACCTGTTTTATCATCTACATACAATACTTTTTTCCATGTCGTACCACCATCAACAGATTTATAAATACCACGCTCTGTTGACTTACTATACAATGCACCTTGTGCTGCAACAAAAACAATATTTGGATTTTTTGGATCAATTGCAATTCTTGAAATATGTTGTGTAGCATCCAGTCCCATTTTTTTCCATGTCTTGCCAGCGTCTGTACTTTTATACACGCCATCTCCATGATGTGTCATCACGCCTCTTATTGCGTGTTCACCCATACCTACATAAATAATATTGGCATCGCTTTCTGCAACTGCAACTGCACCCACAGAACCTGTTTTAAAAAATCCGTCAGAAATATTATTCCAGTTCATTCCGCTGTTTTCTGTTTTCCATAAACCACCACCAGTAGTGCCCATATAATAGATATCTCTATTATTGATTACTCCGGTTGCCATATTGGATCTACCTCCTCTAAAGGGACCAATACTTCTCCATTTTAGTGGAGATAGTTCTTTGTTTACATCCTGCGCAAAACCCATTTGCGTAGATACTATTAAGCATAGTAAAGCGATTATCTGTTTGATCATAAAATTATTTTAGATACTTTAAATTTAAGCAAAAAAATAGACCCATTGTGAAATGGGTCTATATATCTTTATTAGAGGTGGTGGATTATACGCGGTAAAAATCTGCTTTCCAGTTTTGGATAGATTGCTTGATCTCTTTTTGTGATAGATTGCCTGTTGCAGCTTTTTCTGCAAGTGCAGGAAATTCAGCATCAGGAGCAAAACGCAATGCAACTACTTGACCCACTGTTATATTAGATGGTAATAATTTTCCAGTTAACACATAATGGCGTAAATTTTCTTCTGCACGGATGGCTCTATCCTGCGCCTTTAAAGCAAATATTCTTGTAAACCACGCAATTAAAATAAATACGACGGAGGTTAAAACTAATAAAGCAGCTAAGTATTTGTTTTCAGCACTCGCTTTTAGTAAATAGTTTATCGACCCACCCAATAAAGCAATGATCCCGCCAAAGGTTAGATAGTGAAACCCTGGAACCATTTGGGAGTGGTTGTTAAAATTTTGTTCTTTCATATTTTGTATTTTGTGTGGACAAGATAATTACTTTGGTTAGTTTTAGCTTCATGAATTTTCAGAACCTGCCCTGTAATCAAAAACCGCTCGAAAAATGGTTATTTTCCAACATGTACCCAGTTTTTGAATTATCCCAAAAAACACCAAAATGACCCAATAAATGGCTTTTTTGCCTCAAATTTGGACGATTTTATGCAAAAACAGCCCAAAATGCCTAAATTTTTGAACATCATCATACCAATATCCCCCCCCCCTTTTTTAACCGAAATGCAACCAGTACATTATAAAAAATGCTTTACAAACCCAACTCCTTGGTTTAAAACGAATTAAGATTAGTATAAATTCTATATAAAATTTACTAATTGAATACTAATAATCGTTAACTTAACGTTAACAAAAGGGTCATACCTGAGTTTATTATTCACCAAAGATTTTAATTTATGCAAACCAAAGGTTTATGGAGTTTGTTGCTGGTAC
>Ga0304730_1000352_pt1 | contig 40465 bp, 59 predicted proteins | sample M_130628_MF_Meta_FD_190474 | JGI IMG/M metagenome (GOLD analysis project Ga0304730, IMG submission 190474) | Freshwater microbial communities from Lake Montjoie, Canada to study carbon cycling - M_130628_MF_MetaG (v2) (version 2) | ecosystem: Environmental > Aquatic > Freshwater > Lake | place...
TTCTGACTTGGCAAGACTTGACAACAGGAGAATCACGACAGGCAGTAATCGAACAAGTTACATTCACCCGTATGACACCGCCCGATAAACGCTTTGATGGTTTTGGTGGCATCATAGAGATAACTGTTAGGACAGTATAATGAGCGCGGTAGATTGGGCAGCATTATTGGTATCTTTATCTGCAATTGTTGCAGCATTTGCAACAGCAGTTCGATGGATGGTTAAGCATTATTTATTTGAATTAAAAACAAACGGGGGCAGTTCAGTCAAAGACCAAGTCAATAGATTAGAGGCCCGAGTTGACCAGATTTATCTCTTATTATGTGAGAAAGAATAGAGCACTTGCTGCTTTCTTTATAGTTGTAGGCACTTCTTTTTATGCACCACCTGCTTATGCAACCCCACCAGAGTTAATGGTAAGAGATGTAACAATTATCTGCGCTAATCCTGCGGGAGAAACACACACTGCACTTACTGGTTGGGATGCTGACAATACTTACTTTGATGGCAAAGGTGACATAGCAAGATTATTTTGCGAGGGTGGCTTTGGTGGTGAATGGACCACTTACATAAGTGATAATTACTCAGGACCTGGACGATTCTACAATAGTGGTGTTGCTCCAACACCTATTCCTGAACCTACTCCAACGCCTTCTCCAACTCCAACTGTAGCGCCAACGCCCGAGCCTTCTCCTTCTCCCACTCCCGTTGTAACCCCTCAACCTTCGATTTCTCCAACCGCAACTCCAACGCCATCTCCGTCTCCTTCAGAGACTGCGACTGCTTCAGTCGAACCAACTCCTTCTCCGAGTCAAACACCCGTAGTTGAGCCAAGTCCAACTCCGACTGTAGTGCCAACACCTTTGCCTTCTCCAGTGCCAACTCAGACTCCAGAACCTTTACCTTCTCCAACCAGTACTCCTGTGTTACCTGAACCATTGCCTACTCCATCCCCTGTAGATACCAATACGCCAGTGCCAGTACTCCCAACGCCACAGCCAACCCCAATACCATTACCTATTCCTGTTCCTCAGCCAGTGCCACAGCCTGAGCCAACGCCCGTTCCTGTGCCTGTCCCTGTTGTCGAACCAGTTCTACCTGTCCCTGTGGTCCAACCACCTGTTGTAAGCCCACAGCCAGAGCCAGGTCCAGAACCTCAGCCTCAACCTGAGCCAGTACCACAACCTGTACCCGTAGCAGAGCCTCCAGCACCTGAACCTTTGCCTGAGCCTGTTCCAGTAGCAGAAGAACCTCCTGCCCCTGTAGAAGAACCTCCTGTTGCAATTCCTGACCCTGAGGGTTCGATTGGTGAGCCTCCTGCTCCAGTAGAGGAACCACCTGCTCCTGAACCTCCATTAGACCCGTCCCCTGAGCCTGTACCAACTGCGCCAGAACCTAATCCTCAACCAGCGGAACCTCAACCGACTATCCCAATTGTCCCAGAAGAACCTCATACTGAGCCTCCTATTGCTCCTCCTAATGCAACTGCACAGGAGAGACAGATAGTAGCAGAGGCAGTTATAGAAGCAGCGCAAGGCGCACCAGTAACTGCACAAGCAATTCAAGATGCTGGTATTACTCTTCAAGACTTGCCACCTGATACACCTATTGAGGTTCGTACAGATGAGGCAGGCAATGAAGTAGTTATTACCGCAGAGGTAGCAATTGCTTTGGTTCTCCTTGAGAATCCAGCAGAACTAATTGCAGAACTCTTTAGTGACCCAGCCAATGCCTTGCTTGCTATTGCAAGCATTGGTGCTGATATGTCAGTAGAAGAACGTACAGAATCAGAAAAAATTATTGTTGCCTCCGTTATTGTTGGACAGATTGCTACTACTGCAGCAACTATGGCAGCATCTACAACTACAACTAGAACCCCCTCTAGTGGTGGTTCTTCTGGTGGCGGTGCTGCCAGTAGAGAATCTAAAACCGTAAGGAGACGCAAGCCGTGAACTTTTTTAGAGATATGTTAGAGCAGTGCTGGACCCTACTGGGTATGGGTATTGCTTGGGTCGTCCTTGATGGCTCAGCCAAGACAGTAGTGGGATATGCCATTGTTGGCACCCTTGTTGTTTGGGCAGTTACTTATCCGTTACGTAATCCAAAGGAATAGTAATGGGATTTACAACTATAGTTCCCGAACCAATGTGGGAACCAGTAACTCCTGATATAGAACCTAGTGAATGGGAAGATGAAGATGACGATTGAGCATAGCCAAAATGGTTGGGTTGCATCTAAAGATAAAGAAGCAATTAACATTAAACATTTTCTTGTTGATGGTACTAAAATCAAATTGCAATGCAATGAAATATGTGGTCCAGTATTAGCAGCATTTGCTGCTGAGTTTCATGTTAATGTAGAACCCCTTGAAGAAGGGGCATTTGATGACTGGTCGTATGCATATCGTCAGGTACGTGGTAAGACAGAAGATTTATCTAACCACTCATCTGGTACTGCTATAGACCTTAATGCAGTCAAGCATCCACTTGGTAAAGAGAACACCTTCACTGAAGCACAGCGTAAGGTATTAGATATTCTTTGTAAGAAATATGGGTTACGCGCAGGCTACACTTATAAGACTCGCAAAGATGATATGCATTTTGAAATAGTAGAGACACCTGAACAGGTGAAAGCACGTGTAATCAAGATGAAACTAAAGTAAAGGAATCCCCATGAATCAAGAAAAGATTAAGCAAATTGGTTTAACATACCTACGTTCTGCAGCAGCAGTAGCAGCAGGTTTGTATATGACTGGCGTACATGACCCTAAGACATTGGCATCAGCCTTTGTTGCTGGCTTAGTCGGTCCATTGCTCAAGGCACTTGACCCATCAGCAAAAGAGTTTGGTGTAGTCAAGAAGTAATACCACTTAGAAACTAGAAGCCCCCGCTCAGGTACATTAACCTACCTGGCGGGGGTCTTTTTCTATTTGTCTAACAGTTCTTCAGTGTCCCAATTGAAAAAGTCAGGCTTAAGTTTACTGCGATTTCTAAAAGACCACCATGCATTCTGAATTCGATAAAGAAGTTCCTTGCCTAGTTCTCCTAGCACAATGCCTAGTGCTATGCTTAGATATAGTTCCATAGTTTCTCCTATTTGTATGTTAGATACATTGGTATTGGTTCGATATTAAGTTGTCGCCGCATTTTATGGCGTTGATTTTCTGTTGTATTACCCCAGTAACCCATAACATTATACTTAAGTGCATAGTCAAGGCATTCTTTTTGAACTATACATGACCCACAAATCTTTTTAAGTGCTTTGACTTCTGGGTATGTGTTTTGTCCGTCAGGTACAAAAAACAAATCAGTATCTGTTGACTCGCAATTAGGTGTGTTACTAGGTTTGTACATTTATCCCCCTGTTGAATAGAATCCACTGCCGTTAAACTTTACGGCAATAGATGTCCAGATACGTACCATTGTGTTGCCACATACAGTACATGGTGGTGCTGCTGGGTCTTGCACTTCAAGTATTGTATTGCAAGTTTCACATTTGAAGTCGTAGTTAGGCACAGTAATCTCCGTCTATCTCCGTTGGTGCGGTAGTTAATGTACCGCACTCAATGCATTCTTGTTTCAAATCATACCAGCCAACTGCCCTGGTTTCCTCATCCCACATGACAATAACTTTAAACATTTTACAGCCACAAATGCAAGCAAAGGCTGGCTCACCTCTAAGGTCGTTCACTCTTCTTCATCTTCTGTAATAGGGCTATCTGGTTCTGGTTCTGGCCTAGTATCTCTGTCATAGTATGGCTTCCATCCACCTAGATTTTTAACTACTGAGTTTAGAGCACGGGAAACTTTCATCCGTGCACCATCTACTGTTGTGTCCATATCTTTGGATAGTAATGCCCAGTCAGGTGAATCTATACTAAAGCGCAGCCTTAGTATATTCTGCTTGGCTTCTGATAATTTATAGAAGGCTGATGCTATATCTGAACGCAATGATAACCAATTGTTACCATCTGATGCGATACCAGTACCAAACTTTGCATTGAGGTCTTGAATACTTGTAGGGATTTCATATGTATCACCTATGATAGATGGCAAGAATGCTTCGACTACTGACGTGTCGTAGTAATATAAATCTGATGTGTCGTAGCCAATCTTTTTAGCCTTGTCTCGTTCACAAAACTTAAGCGCTGCATTACGCAGCGACTTAGCAATTAACTTGTCGCGGTCTTTTTGTTTTAGGGCTGACCATTCTTTGTACTTATTGGGATGACCGACAAACCATACCCACAACTCTTGACCTATATCATCACGTTCTAACATAGTATAACGCTTTGCATATTCAGATGAGAGTTGTTGTACTAACTCGTTATATTCTTCAATGTAAGTCATTAGGGAATGATGACCTCGCCATTAACAATTGGTACTGCAAATGGTGTAACCTTGCGGTTGTGTTCTACTAGGATACCAATGCCATGCTGCCAGTTAGCAGCACCTGATGTAAGATAAGATGCTTGCTTAATGTCCATCATGTGACCGACCTCTAACCCGTATAAAGTACTGGTTTTTCCGTAAAATCCTGTGGTCTCATGTTGTAATCCTATGCGGTGTGTGTGTCCACACACTACTGATTTGCCTAATCGTTTGGCTAAGTTTAATGCTGTAGCCCCAGGTGCACGGTTAAGTGCGCCTTCATCACCGTGTGCCATCACCCAACCAGGTAGTAGTTCATGCATCTTGTGTAAGTAATTAATCTTTAACTTACTGTAACCTAATAGTTCCTCAATCTCTAATGACTTGAGTGACATAAAGGCTGGTGCATACTTGCGCATGTATGTATCAATGCGGTCAGTATGATTACTTCGTTGAATGTAAAATGGCTTGTTACCCAAAGCACTGCGGTAACGAGCCATGATGTCGTGCGTTAAATCTATACTGTCTTGCAGGGTTTCTGCGTACTCACCTGCCATGCCTTTGTTCCAACGACTGGGTTCGGGGGCATCTAGTTCATCCCCCACGCACCATAGTTCGTCTGGTTTATAATCTTGTATAAACTTAAGCGTAGCCTCTACGGTTTTGTTATGTTGATAGGGTATCTGAAGGTCGCTTAAGACCACTACCCGCTTTGTTTTGTTTACCATTAGGTATACCTTCCCATTGTCCGCGTTGGACTAGTAACCCGATTATGGCATAATTTGCAAGGTCAATGAGGGTATCTTCAATACTTTCGTAGTTGGGCGTGTCGTTATCTCCAAGGTTAGATAGCCGTGCCAACTTGTCATACATGCGTACACGTAGTCCATTCATAGCACCACCAGGTGCACCTGCTATGTTCATTGGACCGTAATCTTCATGCTTTCTGTAAAGAATTGTTAGTAATTGTAGTGTAATTGTTTTAGCATCTTCAAGGTTTTTCATCCAAGATTTCCTTAATACTGGTTTCAAAGTCACGCATTGCTTCTTTGATTGAGAACTCTTCCCATACTTCTTCTGCCTTGTCGTACTTGCTGGCTACTAGAATGGCAGCCAATGCGGTCACGCACATCTTGGCTTCATCCAACTCACCCTCACATATAGTCTCATAGACATCACGGAGTGCGCTAATAATGTCAAGCATTCTAGTATCAGATACTGGTATGGCTATGGCAAAATCCATGTGTTCTATATGGTCCCAGAAACTATCATCCAGGGGTAACGCATTCTCTGATTCGCTCATCCAGCCACTCGCTTCCTTGTTTAATCATCATGCTATTGACGTCTTCGCCATCTGGCATGCTGATGATATTGACACTGCCTAACTCTCTACTGATTTTCTTACCAAACTCTAGCCCTGCTGCATCACCATCTGCTAGTACAATAACAACATCAAAGTCATCAAGTATCTTAACATAGTGTGGCTTCCAGTTGTTAGCCCCTGGTATACCCACTGTTGGGTGATTAGTTTTGACTGTCATCATGATGCAATCAAACTCACCTTCGGTGACGCATATGTATTTGTCTGCAACAAAGCATGCCTGTGTGTTAAACATTGTTGTCTTGGCACCTACTAGACCCATATACTTAGGGTCTTCGCCATTCATACCACGGAATCTAATATCAACTACGCCTGATGGCGTGATGTATGGAATAGCAAGCCTGCCTTTGTAAGGCTCATGACCTGGAAGCGGTTCGTCTACCACCCCCAGATGAAAGATGCTTGCCTCTTCTACCGAGAGTTGACGGCTTGCTAGATAGTCTGTTGCTATTTCTATCCTTGCCGCGTATCTCTGTGTTGCCTGTAGTAAGAACTGACGTTGCGAACTTGACAGCCTCACGGTAATCACCACCTTCTTTGTACATGATAAGAGAAAAGGTATCGCCTTTCACTCCACATCCGTGGCATATGAAAGCGTTCTTGTCAAAGTTAACTGCTGCACTTGCATGTGAATCAGAATGGAATGGACATTTCATCTTGCGCCAACCGCTGCCCATAGCAGGCACGGTGGCGCCTATGTAATGGAGATACTCTTCAATCTTTGGTTTGTCCAAGCGCTCTCCTTAATAAATCTACATATACATAGCCAGGCATGGTGCAGTACCAATCTTCGGGGCTTCCCCTGCCCTTACGTTTGTGCCACACCACGCCTGTCCATGCTTTGTCGTTAGCCATCTCGACTATCAACTCTTCTGTCCAACCCGCTAAGTCCATCTTGGCGTGGTTCTTTATCTCTATAGTGACTCCAGGGATACCAGATATATCTCCTTTGTCTAGCGTAGCACCAGCCAAACGTCTGTCCACATAAGGAAACCATTGCTTAAGGTATTTAACTACGTCTCGCTCTGCTCCTGAACCTTTGGCTTTTGCTGCGCTGCTCATACTGTCATCTCTACCTGTCTGTAGTCTCTGACTACATCTTCAAGGTACATAGATGCTGGGTCAAATGATAATGATACATATGTGTTACCAGTAAAGTCTGCTTTACCATAACGGTTTTTAACAGGGGCTACGCATAGGTATGCGTCTTGCCCCTGCATCATTTGTCCTACTGTCAACACCATAGCAGGTACCTGACTTACCATACCTTGCAACGCTGAGCGTGGCTGGCATGGAAAACCTTGAGCACCTTCTTTAGTATGGTGTAACACTAGTACACACGCATTGGTATCTCTTGCAAGATACTTGAGTTCTTTCATAACCTGTCGCATAGCAGCAAACTCTTCTCCGCCATCTGTTGCTATGTCCATAAGGTTATCTACTACGATAAGCGTTGGACTTCTACCCCACATAGTTTCAAATGCAGATACTTCTGCATCTAAATCATTAAGGGTAGGGCTTGGTTCGAATGACCAGTATAAATTGGAGAACTCTCGCAAGAGTTCTTCTGCCTTTTTAGGTTGTGTTTTTAGCATGTGTTCTGCATGTGCTTGACTTATTTTTGCTTTCATAGCAAGCAAACGCATTGCCATAGTGTGTGCATTAGTATCAGCAGAGAAGTATAATGTTGGTTGTTTTAGTCTTGCTGCGATATGTAATGCAATAGATGACTTACCTGCGCCTGGTGTACCAGCAATTATTGATACCTCAGCACGGCGAAAGATAATACCTTCACGTTGAAACGCCTGAAATGGTGGGGCTAATGGCTCCCCACCTACCTCAGGCTTGCCAATACTACGGCGTAATGTTTTCATTTATGCCTTTGTTTGGTCGGCTTGGAAACTATTCCACTCTGCTTGATTCTGTTTGATGTACTGAGTAGTACACTTAGTCATATCACCCTGCTTGGCAGGGCAGAAGTAACCTTTGTATGGACCGAACTTACCTGTTAGTCCATGAATGCGTGTCATTGTACCGTGAGGACAATTGCGTGAGCCTGCACCCATAGATGGTGCATCAAATGAATCTACTACCGTTCCACCAAATGCTGTAGCAATTGTTGCTACTTGTGGATTGGGTGGTACTGCTGCATTGACTGCAAGCACATTGCGGATGGCTGCTTCTAGTTCTTGTGTTGCCGCTGCAAGAGAAGCAATAGACAACGCAACACGTTGGTCTAGTTCTTCTGCTGTGTCAGCACGTAATGTAACAAGAGAACCTGCTACTGATTTGACTGTGATACTGATTGGTGATTCGGTACTTGCCATTTATTCTCCTTGAATAGATGTTACTAGGGATTTCTTTGTGTCTCTAAAGGCACGGACTTTCATTGCTAACTCTATACCTTTCCAACCTTGTTTGATGTCAACGAAATGCAGTTCACATTTACCACTACCTGCTGGTAGATGGACAATGATTCCTTTATCTTGATTGACACCACCCCAACTACCACGGACTGCCGTGGCAGGGTTATACGGCAGGCCGTGCGCATACACGGCTAACTGCATAGCAATTTTATTTGGGTAGGAAATACTACCAGTCTTTAAGTCGGAGATAAACAACTCACCTTTGTATTCAACTATGCGGTCAGGTGTGCCAGCAATCTTGTATTTATCTAGCACACAAAACTGTTCAATGAATACATTCTTAAAGTGTTTAGTTGCATCAGCGTATGCTTGTATGTCTGCAACATAATCTTCTGGTATTACGCCAAGGTCTTCACCTCTATCGTGTTTCTCTGTCAGTGTATGTATGGCTGTACCTATTGTAGCCTGCGCTGTTGCACCTGCTGCAGTCATAGCATCTTCAACTAACTTATCCATCTCTAACTTGTTGTCTCTCGCTGCACTTGCAGCCAACAGTAAATCAGGACGCAGTGTTAATCCTGCTGCAGCCATGCGTAACTTCCATGCTACTAATGCAGTGCCATCATCTAATGAACCTGCAACTGTAGTAGTTCGTGTATACGGCACAGGTTTACCACCTTTAGGTGGTACAACCATAGGTCTACCGTATTTATCTCTTGGTATTTCTACTTCTGACATAACTCTCCCTTGTTCATAGGTCAGGAGGGTGGGAACAAGGAGAGAACCGAAACCCCACCACTCCTAACCCACACATCATAGCATGCCAGGTGTCATGCATTGATGTCATTGCCACAGTGAGGGCAAAGTTTTTCTCGTTTCTTATACACTTCATGCATAACATTATCTTTGTAATCTTGATGCACATATATCTTGCATCTGTTGCGTGTCTTTACAGCACGCACTATAGCACCTGACTGATGCAGTACTGATAATACACCACTAGTCGTGCCGTGATGCCAGCCTGTATTTTCGGCTAACTCTTTCCAAGTCATACCTTGTATGCCTGCTAGTTTTAAATATGATAATGTTGTTATCTGATAGTTTTTTTCTCTACCTGATTTAACATTATCTACAGCACGAGCCTTAGATGTATCAGTGCCTGACCATCCAGCCGTACCCTTATATGGTCTATAAGGTACGTACTCTGCCATTAGTTATCTTCTTCTATGTCTTCTAACATTTTATCTAACACTATTTGTGTTGTTTCAGAAGCATATTTTAGTTTATCTTCTAGTTCTTTACTCATTAGTAGTCCTCTTCTACATCATTAACTTCTGTTTGGTCAATGGTGTAATCACCATCATGGAATGATACATCTACATTGTCTACGAACATAGACTCTGCTTCATCTGCATCTTCTGCTTCTACTTGGAAAGTACCAGTGATTGTGAATGTACCACCGTATCTTGATGTAAGTTTGTGTGAGCCAATACGTTCGAGTAACTCATTGACGTCAGACTTAGTGACTGTTTGCTCACCGTCTTCCCATTCAACTTCACTAAAGAAGTCACGGACGTTCTCTTTAATACTACGGATAGTGTTGTATTGCTGGTTGAGTAAGGTGTTAAGGTCATCTATTCCTTTTGCTTTCTCAATGTAACGGACAATTTCAGATTCAGTATAGTTTACTGGACCATCTACTGTTGTGATTTGGATTGTGTTCATGTGTTCCTCTCGTTGTTTGTGTGTGCCCCGTGTGCGCCACTGGCGGGACAACCCAGTGAAACGTCCCTTAAATGGAAAGAAGTAAACCATATAAGTTCTGCGCTTTTACCCCTCAAGGTAAACTTATACTAACAGAGATAAAGCCTTTGTCTTTATCTTGTCATTGCGTCCACTCAAGGTGGCGGCGGCAAGGCGACTCGCGCCACCTGTTGCATAGTGGTCAGCATGTTCTACTACTGCATGCCATGCACCAAAGGCTGTGCCTCTGATGTTCTCTTGTGTTTCTGATTCGCTATAGATAGACCATGCTTTAGCACGGGAATCTTTAGCAATAGTCTGTTGCTTACGCTCACCTCTGGTGAGTAGGTCGTATGGCTTATCTTCTACTGTAGTAGGTAGAGGCCATACTCTCTTAAAGAAGTTAACTGCTTCTTGTCGTGTCATTGGTTTGCGTAACAAATTGTTAGCAACCAATTGATAGTCTGCTATAGCAGTGTATGTTAGGTTAGTAATGTTGCGGATGTCCGCGATAGATAACTCTTGATTGGTTGAGTGTGTCATGCGGTATGTGTACTCATTGTACTTTCTACCTGTGTTACTAATTAAGCCGTTAACTTGATTAGCGCAGAACAAACGCTCAATAACTGGCTTGATTACTACTGATGATGAGCCATCATGTGATGTCTTAACCAATAGGAACGCAGCATGTGGGTCATTGGCTACCTCTACACCTTGCGGTAATTCAAGTAGCATCCAGATGTTAGAGCCTCCATTGAACTCACCTGCTGCGGTATAGCGTGCATCACCTGAGTCTACGAGTGTATCTAATGCATTAAATACTTCCATGTTCTGTACCATTTTATACTTGTTACCTACAATACCAATGACTGTACTGTTATCCTCACGGATAATAGCCTGCTTCTTGTTTACATCTATGTAGGTGGCTGGTGTTACACCATCAGTATCCATAGTTAAAGGCGTTGCCTCTGCTAACAATGGTGCTGTGCGTACAGTCCAGTTAAGTCCTGCTTGTGTGGCTGCACTAGCAGCAGAGGTAGCCTCTACTGCTGTACCACCACGTACCCATGCCGATTTGTTTTTAGTTGCTGTCATTGTTCCCCCTTGTTATAGATACTTTGCTATCTGCTTCATGGTTGAAGCATTAACTGTTGGTTCATCTGTCATACGTAGAATTGATAGAGCATTACTAATCTCTTCTACTGTTTCTTTGTATGTATGTGATGACATATTTTCCCATGCCCGTTCAGGACATACAGGTAAATCCTTCTCATCAACTATAACATCGTAGTCAATGTTAAGAGTGCTGTTCCACGCACGATAGTTTGTTCGGAAATTAGTAGCCTTCTTAACATTAGCAACGGCAAAGTCTGTTAGTTCTTTTTGCCATGCAGCATAAGCCTTCTGGTGCTTCGCCTCATATGTTTCTTGGTTGGCATAGTCTTTCTTGATTGCTATTAACTTGGCTTCTAAAGCGGTGACTACCTTATGTGTTGGTAGTTTGACTGTGATTCCTCTACTCATTTGATTCTCCAAAGATGCCTGTCTTTACGCGTGGATGTAGTTCCAAGCGCATGCTGTTGAATGCACCAACAGGCCAGTTAGTTTGGAACACTCTGCTTAATAGTGTTGCCAATGAATAGCCTTGTGCTAACGCTGGTGCTAGTGCTTCATCTGCTTTACCATCTTGATGCTTCTCATAGTATGTAAGAGCAAGCAATGTAGTAGGTGCAGCAATATACTTAGCAGGTGCATGCTTTGTTAAGAACTCAAAGCATAGTCTAGCCTTCTCTTCTGCTGGGTCATACATTCCTAGTGCATAGTCACGCACTTGAATATCTTTGAGTGCTAGTATAACAGCGGCTGTTGTGATAGATAGTTCATCTTCACTTGTTTCTTTACTCAAGTCAAAGTTAGTATAAAAATCTTCTACTAACCTAGCAGCGCTTTGTTGTTCAGGTGTACCCATCTTAAACTGTCCGTGCTCATCTTGACTAGACAGTCTTTTGATTTGTTCTATTCTTGTTTTGATTATGGTTTTATTCACTTGCTTCTCCCTTGTTTAGTCGTGTGTCTATCCATCTATGTATGGACATGTTTGCCCCGTACATATTTACTGCATCCTGCACCCAGAAGAGTGCAGCATCATCGTTGTCCGCTTCTACTTCTATCTCTACTTGTACTATGTACTTAGTACCAGCCATGTTTCCTCCAGTGTGACCACGCAATTGATGGCTTGTCATATCGGTGAACGATATACTCCAGCCCCCGCGCAACTTGTTGCGGGGCTGGGGTTCCAGGCTTGGTGCCTAGTACTTGTGCTATACCATAGGCTGTTGAGTCAGGGTTGTCTGCATCATATTTCCATGCTGACTCTTTACCCCATAGTTTTATTAGTGCTTTATGTTCGCCTCGGTTCCACTCAGGGAACCACATCTTCATGTATGAAATAGCATACATCTTGGCTGCGTATGGTGTCCATATTTTGGGTAGTTTTTGTTCGTTATAACATAGGTCGTTAACATGTTGAGAGTAATGCTTAAGTGGTAAACCTATTAGCGTGGTCAGTGTTAGCAGCATAGTGCTACCAATAGCCGTCCATTTTCTTATCTCTTTCATGACTATCTCCTAGTCTTCATCTCCGTACATACGGTCAGGCTCATTGCATACACACTCATAGATAAAGCAACCACACTGGTCGCATTCATCTGATTGCCCTGTTGCTACAGGGTCATCTTGCTGTGGTTCAGTCATCTGATACTACCTTTCTAAACATGATGCTCCACCAACCTTTGATGGTGCAGTCATTACAATAGTATTGTCCTGGTATATCACTGCATAGCCAGTAATGTTTATGCTGACTCATCTTCTATTCCTGCATCTTGTAAGTCACCTGGTTGTGGTGCTTTTACTATCCGTTCATCTATTGGTGCTACTCTATGAGAACCGCGTGTATCTACTCCACGATTATTACAGTAGGCTTCATATAATTCAGAGTATTCTAACGAATATTTATGTGCTAAAAAACGTTTGGCATAATCGGATGCTGAACTTTTTATAGATGCTATTTCTTTTGGTGTCATTAGAATGGTACCTCCGTATGATTCTCGCATGACTTACGCCATGCTCGTAGTCTTTGCTTGAGGAATCTGTTTTCTTGTAGTAAATGTACGTTAGCAAACGCTAGTATAAACATCATGATAATACTAGCACCTAACGCTATAGTTATAGCAACTATGTCACCGTATGATAGTGTCATTATATTCTCCTTTGTAATTATAGTTGATTGATGGAATTGCAATGGTCCGCTGAGGTTACAGAACCCCGACCACAAAAAAGGGGGAGATGAGTGCTGTCCTAGCCACCCACCTCCCTATCTTTTAGTTCTTGCTTACCTCGAATACTTCGAGTTGTAGTTGTGGCGCTCGGCGTGCATTTTCAGCCACGTCCTGACGGCGGTCAAAGCGTGTTACCAACCGACCTTTGAGAGTTACTAGGTCTGATTGCTCCGCACCTGCACGTGTTACCCCTAGGATTTCTCCTACGGTTGAGTCATCAAGTGCCACGATATTGATACCACACACATACACTTGACGGTCAGCCTCACCGTTACTGAACGCTGATACTTCACGTTGGTCAAACCAACCTGTTACCATCGTTCCCTTTGAACCTGTGAATGTACGTACGTTCTTAATCTTGCCTGTAATTGTTACTTCGTTCACGTTATCTCCTTGTTTAGTAGTTAGTTTCTATATTTTTTTTGAGGCCGATAGCCCCCTAACGCATGGCGTAGGGGGTCTATCTGCCCTTCTTACTATCTTACATTTAGTTCTAGTGGTCGGTCACAATCTTGACAATCGTTCATGTCTTTGCGTGTAAGCAGGTGACACCATGGACACTCAACCTCACGACTGCGCTGGCGCATGTCGTCAAGTTCCCATAGTTCCTCATACACACCACCATCTTGAACTAGTACCACTGGTAGTTTGTACTCTTCACGCATGATGTACTCCTCTTCACCATCATCATTTAGTACTGTGCGTGAGACAGTTGTTGCTGATGTCCAGTCATGTCCCCCTGGTGCTTCTCTCAACCAACTCATCTGTCTTACGTACTGCATGTTGCCCTCGTCAACTAGTTGATGGGCAACTGCACTATCCCTTGCCTCTTTACCTTCCTCGCAGTTGAGACATACGTTATCAAGCATCATGCAGTCATAGCACTGTGTAGTTACTGAGATGCCTTGGTTTGTGTATTCACTCACTTGTCTTACTCCTTTGTTTTGTAGGTTGGTGCTAGCCACCAATCTTTCGGAGGCATATCTAATGCCCTTGTCACTCTTGCCCTGTCTGCTGAATAGGCAGACATCTAGGGCGACAATCGGCTGATGCCGATTTGACTAGGAGCATTACGATTGCCTCGCGCCAAGGGCGCAGCGGCCCAGTTAGATTAGTGATTAGGGAAGGGCGAACAGCATGCGTCCGCGTGGCTTTAGACACGCAGCATCGGCTGGCGTACCGACAGGTGAGTAGTTGACCATTGCCAAGGCATTGGCTATTAAATAGGTAGTCCGAGTATTCTCATTTATTTGTACAGTCTGTATATATATACCCCCCTGACTGTCAGGCAGACTGACTACCAACAGACAACCCGCAGTATATGTTCTGTTTGTATAGTATTACAGTTCTGTATTAGTCTATGACCCCTATAGTATTAATGTGTGTCAGTATTATATATTGTATCTCTACCTAAAAACATTTCTGTATATAGTTACAAGGGGTATATTACAGTCTGACCAGCACTTATATAAATACTTTAGAATAAAACGTTCGTTTTACCTGTTTGAACGGATTAAGTATATATAGAGAGTAAAATAGTTCAGAACTCTTTTTAGAGAGTTCTTCACTCTGTTACAGACTACTGTACAAACAACTATCTGTAGGGCGGGGGGACTCTGCCACAAAGGAGACAAACGTGGCAACACCAGCGCACAAAGGATTTAAAAAGGGTGGAGAGCATCACCTTGCAAAGGAAGTAACCCAGGCAAAGGCAGATGTTCTTGCTAGGGTCAAAGAGGGTGTACCTGTCCAAGCCGCCATGGTTGCGGCGGGTAAGAAACCAGATACGGTTCGCCAATGGATGAACCGTGACCCTGAGTTTGCCCGCGCTCTGGAAGAAGCCAAAGAAGAAGGCTCAAAGCAATCCTTCACCGCCATGGGCGTTGAGAAGGAATCTATCCCATTTGCTGACTTTTCTAAGATGTTTTTTGACCAGACGGTCTTTCCCCATCATCAGGACTGGGTAGACCTACTGGAGGGACGCGAGCCTTCATGGCTTCACCCTAATATGATTTATGAGCCAGGTGAGGAAAACCGCCTACTGGTGAACGTGCCACCTGAGCACGCCAAGTCCACGGTTATTACCGTGAACTACCCGACTTACCGCATCGCTCTCAATCCTAACATCCGCATCATCGTGGTATCGAAGACATTGAATAAGGCACGCGAGTTCGTATATGCTATCAAGCAACGATTGTCACATCCTCGCTGGCTCAAACTGCAGACCGCTTACGGTCCTGAGGGCGGTTGGAAACAAGACGCTGATACTTGGCGTACCGATACTGTCTACCTTGGGGGCGATGCGCGTAACTCTAGCGAAAAGGACCCAACCCTTCAGGCGCTAGGTATGGGCGGTCAGATTTACGGTGCCCGTGCCGACCTCATCATTCTTGACGACTGCATTACTACTGCCAATGCCCACGAGTGGGACCAGCAGATTAACTGGTTGCAAAAAGAAGTTATTACCCGTCTGGGCAAGAATGGTAAATTACTAGTTGTAGGGACACGGATTGCCGCAAATGACCTTTATAAAGAACTTCGTAATCCTAAGCATTGGTCTGGTGGTCGGACTCCGTTTACTTACATGGGCATGCCTGCTGTACTTGACTATGCGGAGAAAACAGAGAATTGGACTACCCTCTGGCCTGAATCAGATGTTGCCTGGGATGGCGACTCTGATGTACCTAAAGAGAACGGGTACTATCCCAAGTGGGATGGTCCAGCACTCTTCAAGAGACGCAGCGAAGTTACACCTTCGACATGGGCTTTGGTTTACCAGCAAGAAGACATCCAAGAAGACTCCATATTCCCGCCTGCACTCGTGCAAGGAGCGACCAATGGGATGCGCAAGCGAGGACCGCTAAAGGCTGGTGCTGCTGGACATCCACCTAAGGTTGAGGGTTTACATACCGTAATTGGATTTGACCCTGCTATGGCAGGTAATGCTGCATTTGTTGTAGTTGCATACAACAGAGCAGACGGAAAGATTTACGTGTTGGATTGTGTCAACATGGAAGAGCCAACACCACAAAAGATTCGGGCGACAATTGAAGAACTGGTTATTAAATACAAACCGCAAGAGTTCCGCGTTGAAATCAACGCCCACCAAAAAGCCTATTCCCTTGACGAAGAACTACGGGGGTGGCTCGCTGGATACGGCGTACGCCTTGATGCTCACTTCACAGGGAAAAATAAATGGGACACTTCTTTTGGCGTTGCGTCAATGTCTAACCTCTTTGGCACAGTCCGCGAAGAGAAGTTCCAAAAAAACAATATCTTAGAACTACCTTCATCTGAAGGTTCTGAGGGTATCAAAGCCTTAACTCAGCAACTACTAACGTGGAAGCCTGAGACTAGGGGTAAAACCGATACCGTCATGGCTTTATGGTTTGCCATCATTCGCATCCGCGAACTAATGCAATCTAATAGCCGAACATCGCAGTACGCAAACAATCGCTGGGCAACTCGTGCTCAGATGAACCAACGCCTTGCAGTAAACCTCGATGAGATGTTTGCAGAGCAATGGCAAGAAAACTTTGGATAAGGAAAACAAATGCCATCCCCAAGACCACCAATGTCATCAGTTAAAGTAAAGGCTCCAGCAAAAGATACACAAAGCAAAATGGATGCTGTGCGCACTAGAGAAGGTTTAGCACGTCAAGAAAATGCTCGTATTAATAAAGCCGCACAAAGACTACTTGATAAAACAGGCCAAGCCGTAGTAGACCAATCACGTGCTGGAGCACGTACTAGTGCTGGCATCTCTGGCAAAGGTGGAGTTAATGTTGGTAAAATGTTTAGAGGCGGCGGCGGCACAGGAATGTTCGGCCTACCAAAAAATAGATAATTTTTTTAATCAATCGTTAGGACAATAATGGCATTATCAATAGAGCAGGTAACGGCACGGGTTGAATCCCTGCGCTACCGCAATCACGAACGTGATGCGCGTAACCTTGACGTACTTGCCGTACGTAAAGGAAAGATTGCTCAGGTATATCCTAACTTTTTTCCAGAAGGTGTTGATGCAAACGTAGTAGCAAACTTTATTGATATTGTTGCTCGTGACCTATCTGAAGTTATGGCTCCGCTTCCAGCGGTTAACTGCTCTGCAGCCAATCAAGTATCTGATAGAGCACGCACTTTTGCTGACAAGCGTACTCGTATTGCCTCTAACTATTTTCAACACTCAGACCTAGCAGTACAGATGTACTCAGGTGCTGACTGGTATCTAACATATGGATTCGTCCCATTCATTATTGAATTAGACGATGAAGCAAAACTGCCACGTATTCGCATAGAAAATCCTATTGGGGCTTACCCAGAGTTTGACCGCTATGGACGTTGTGTGGCATTTGCTAAACGTTACTCTATGACACTTGGTGAACTGGTATCTCAGTTTCCAGAGTATGATAGAGAATTACTTGGACCAGATGGATATAAGCAAGACCTTAATGCAGTAATTGAAATGATTCGTTATTATGACAAAGACCAATCTATCATTTATGTACCACGTAGAAATAATTTAGTTCTTTCTCAGGCTGCTAATCCACTTGGTAAGATGATGGTTGTTATTGCACGTAAACCATCTATTGATGGTGAACTACGTGGACAGTTTGATGACGTACTTGGTATTCAGTTGCTGCGCAACCGATTTGCATTACTTGCAATGGAAGCGGCAGAGAAGTCAGTACAGGCACCAATTGTTCTACCGCAAGATGTACAAGAACTTATGCTTGGTGGAGATGCTGTCATTCGTACAGCCAATCCAGCAGGTGTTCGCCGTGTAGAACTTACTTTGCCACAGGGTGCATTTACTGAACAGAACATTCTTAATCAAGAACTACGTGTTGGTACACGATACCCTGAATCTCGTACTGGAAACATAGATGCTTCTATTGTTACTGGTCAGGGAGTGCAGGCTCTTATGGGAGCCTTTGATACACAAGTTAAATCTGCACAAGCAATTTTTGCTGCAACACTTCGGGACATTATTAGTATTTGTTTTTGCGTAGATGAAATGATTTATCCCGAAGAAAAAACAATTCGTGGAGTAGATTCGGGTTCACCTTATGAGATTACATACAAGCCAACTAAAGACATCAAGAATGATTATTCTGCTGATGTCCGTTATGGCATGCTTGCTGGTCTTAATCCAGCACAAGGTCTTATCTTTATGCTTCAAGCACTTGGAGGAAAACTCATCAGCCGAGATATGGCTATGAGAGAACTACCATTTACAGTTAACGTAACACAAGAATTAGAAAAAATTGAAATTGAAGAAATGCGCTCTGCGCTACTTGGTTCACTTACGGCATACACACAAGCAATTCCACAGATGGCTACTCAAGGTCAGGATGCTTCAGATGTTGTCCGTAAGATTGCTGCGGTAATAAAGGCTCGTCAAAAGGGACAAGCATTAGAAGATGCAATAGAAGCAACCTTTGCTCCGCAGCAACAGGTTCCTCCTGCTGGTGAACCAACTAATACGGTTGAGCAAATGTCCCCTGCTCCCGCTGGTCCGCCAGCAGGAGGTTCTCCAATACAACTACCGCAGGGAAGACCAGATTTACAAACAATACTTAGCACTATGACGGGTGAAGGTCAAGGACGAAGTGCAGTACGAACAACTAGGGAACAAGCAATTTAAGGAGTAAGCCATGGCAACACCTCGCAAGAGAACCACAAAGGTTAAAACAGTTGCTGATGAGACTTACTCAAAATTAGACCAGTATGCAATTGAACTACACGAATATTATAAATCATTGCGTAGAGCAGGATTTACAGTTGATAATGCTTTGTACATTCTTTCTGCAAAGCAAACGTATCCTGATTGGATGCAATCACCACCAACAACAGATGATGTTAGAAAATACATGGATGAGGAGGACGAATAATGGCACGTGGAGGTTATCGTCAGCCTAATAATCCAGCACCTGTATCAGGTCCTGGTGCGCTTTCAGCGCGTACAGATGGTGGTGCTACCGAAGGAATGACACAGCCACAGCAAGATTATAGTGGTTTTGCATATGGAGAAAACAAAGGTTTAGCAGAACAGCAAAGCGGTGCAGGTATGGCTGGTAATCCATTTCCTATGGCTGGCATTACACAACTTACTGCTCCTACAGAACGTCCAAATGAAGCAGTTACTTCTGGTATAAATTATGGTGAAGGTGCAGGAACAGAAGCAATGCGTGGCATGCCTAATCAAACACCATCACTTGTTGACACTATTAAACATCTTACACAATTTGACCCATCAGGTGATGCGGAATTAATCTATAGGTCGTTACTTGACAGTGGGTACTAATGGAGCGCCTAGAACCTTCAGTTGCTGAGGCATCTCCAAATCTTTATGCTGCTGCTAAAAGCGCAAACTTATCACCAGCAGAAACAACACAAATAAATCAGTTAAGTTATTCACTTAAAGAACATCGCCGTTTATCTAAGTTGCCTGTTGATACAGCAAAGCAACAATTTGTTAAACTTGATAAAGATGTACAAGATGGTTTAAAGTTTCTTTTTAAAGATGCTGCTTACTCGCAACCAGACCCTTCAGTTGCTGACCGCACATTTGGTGTAGTTAAGGCTATAGCCAAAGGTTTTGCTAGTCCACTTGTTCAAATGTATGACCTTGCCGCTGGCTATGGTCGTGTAATCAATCAACCATACTTACTTGCTCGTCAAGTCCAACAGGGTGCACCATTTAATAAAAAAACTTGGGATAGTGGTTGGAGTGGCAAATCACTTTATGATGATGGTGCTATTAAAAAAGTTAAAGAATACTTTGGAGATACTGATACTGTAGTTGCACAAGGATTGCTTGCTGGTAAAACTCCTGGTGAGATTATTCAATCATATGGTACTCCAGATGAAAAGATTCTTGCATCTATTACTAAGGCTTACAATAAGCCAGATGATTTTAAACAGGTTATGGATGGCGTTAAGTACGCTCAAATTAGCCCTGGTCGTGACCTAGCACGAATGATGGATACTGTGCCACCTAAGTCTGGTGGTTTACATGGTGATTATGTCAGCGGTAAAGTCAAAAATGTTTCTGGTATTATTGATTTTACTTATCAAATTGTTGTAGACCCATTAACGTGGTTAACTGGTGGAACAACTAAAGGCGCCACTCTTGGCGAACGTTTAGCAAAAAATGTTACCGATGCAGCAGCACGCGGAGAACTTAATCTTGGTGTACGTGAAGTTATGGCTAAGCCAGAAGTATTTAACCTATGGGAAAATCAACTTGGTCCTGCAATTAAAAAGTATTCTGAAGCAGGAACTGCTGTTGAAAAAACTATTGCTTATCGTGAATTAATTGACACTACTCCTGGTTATCGTAATCGTGAGGCTGTTAATTTACTTGCTCGCAATAATGTTGTTGATGCTGCATCTGCTGAAAGATTTTTTTCACAAGCAAATAATGTAAACTTACTTTTGTCTGGACGTATTGATGGTGTTGATTATTACCGTAATGGTATTGCTGTTGCCAAAACACACCGCAACATGGCTGATGGTTTATCATCTTATTTAGATAGTGTATTCAACGCTACTAGTGCTAAACAACTAGGACCACTATCTACACGTGGTCGTACAACTACACAATTAGAAGCACAAGGTGAAGATATTTATTCTTCTTTTGTACAATCAGGAGATGCTCTTGATGTAATGACTGGTGCAATGAAGTCACAAGTTCTTACAGATGCAATTGCTGAAATTAAAGGTTTTAAAAAGATTGGCACTATGGCTTCTCGTAGCCCACTCAATCTTGAAATACGTCTTGGAGCAGATGCTGCTAAGACTGCTGAAAACTTTACTGCTAAAGCACGTTTGCTTTTGCCACGTGACCTTGCAGAGTTTTTAACTACAAAGTTTCTTGATTCAACAGAAGATGAACAAGTTGTAATAATGCGCAATATGGATGCAGCAATTATGCTTAAGGCTGGATTAGGTGGAGAACCTGATGGCAGAATCCTTATGAACAAGATTCTTGCTGATAAATATGGTGGCAAATCTGGTATGGGTGTAGTAAGCAACCTTGAAATTAATCCAGAACATGTTAAGTTTCTTGATGAAACAACTATACGTAATGAAAATGGAGTACCTATGGTGCAAACCATGGGCGCTATTCAACCATTCCAAGAAGCCAAAACTATTGGTGCATTGCCTTATGCTGAGATTGCAGCAATGTCTAATCAGATTCGTTCAAAGAAGAATCTGTTTTATGCTATTGGTGGTATTCCAGCAAGTGAAACAGCACGTAAGATTACAGATATTTGGTCATTGCTTACACTGTTCCCACGTTTAGGTATTCGTTCTGCTATTGATGAAGGCATAGCCTACGCATTAACGGCACCTGGTAAAGATTTATTTCATTTTGCTGCACGTACTGGTTCTCGACTAGGCAAAATGTCTACTGTATTTACGGGTTCTAACTCTGCAGTTGGCCCTATTAAGTCTGGTTTATTAAAGATTGTTGGCAAAGCACCACAAGATGCTATTGGTCTTGAAAGACGTGCAGAAATAATGCGTACTTTAGCAGAAAAACTTGGCGTACCAGTAGAACAGTTAACTAATATCCAAAAGCGTGAAGCAATTGGTGAAGAAGTAATACGAATTTATGGTCGTTTTATTAGTGAAGAAGACCAAGGCTTGCTTATGCAAGCGCTTGTTCATCAACCAGAAATGCTTAATTCAGTTGCTAACTCAATTGTGGCTCAAAGTGGTTTATCTGGTAAGTATGCTAAAGAAGTTATTGATGGCATTGTAGATATGAGTGCTTTATCAAAGCACCTATCAGATTTAAAACTTGAACGTGGCACTAAAGCCTATTCAATTTCTACAAATGACCTAGCAATTGCTAATCAAGCATGGCTTACAGCAGCACATCACGAAAACTGGTTTTTAAGTTTTGTTGCTAATCGTAAAGAATTACCCAACAATCGTGTAATTGACCCAGGTTATGTCTTCTATACTAATGAAGGGCTCCGCCCTGGTGGTATTAATGACGCAACTGGTAAAGAACATTTTGAAAATGCATTAGACCAACTATCTGAGGCTGCTGGTTTGTCATATAACGTACAAACTAAAATGTGGTATGTGTTTGACCAAGCGGCAGTAGATTCATTTAAGGCTATGTCATCACGAACAGTTGATTTAAAGGCTCGTGGTATTGATGATGTAGGCATTGTACGTGACCAGATGGGTCGTATTCTTGCAGACCTTTATACTACCTTTCACGGTAGTTCTAAAGGTTATAATCAAGAACTATTTAATGCAGTGCGTAGTGAGTTCCTTAAGTTCCAAGAACTTGAAATAACAACAGGGGCAAAGGTTGCACGTAAGTGGGCTAAAGCATCAGCAAGTATTCCATATGAGCGTTTTTCAGAATTAACTATAGGGCATCAACCAGTTGGTGAGATTAACACTGCTATTAACTTCCCTGGATTTAGTGATATTGAAGGTGCATACAGAGCATTTGGTAATAAATTGATGGAAGGTATGGACAGGCAGATAAATGCCCTGTTTCGTCAGCCAGCAGTTATGGTTACTTATGTACAGTTGCGCAAGCAATACTCAGGTATTGAACGTGCATTTATAAAACAATCATATGATGCACATATTGCAGAAAATCCTGCTATGTACATTACTGAAAAAAGTAAATCACGTTTGCTCACACAAATGCAAGCATTAGGACAAAAACGTTTTACTGAAATTGCATCTCGCGATGCAGCAGATAGGGTATTAATGTTTGCTGATAACCCTGCTATTCGTTCTAACGCAGCATTTAGCGCACGTACTGTAGGTCGTTACTATCGTGCAACAGAAGATTTCCAACGCCGTATTTTCCGTATGACTAAGGTAGCACCACGCGTTTTGTATCGTTTACGTTTAGCGCATCAGGGCTTAGATGCTACTGGTGAGGTTCATCCAGACCAAAATGGTGACCCGTACATTATTATGCCAATGGATAAGATTATCTATAAGGCTACTGATACCACACTGCGTGCTCTTACTGGTGACGGATACCGTCAACCAGCATTTAGTGACTTTACCCTTAAGTTAAAGTTAGTTAACCCATCATTCCAGCAAGATGCGGGACTACCTACATTGGCTGGTCCAATGGCAGGGCTAAGTGTTATTGCTATTAAGAATCTATTGGGTGCTACTAATAATCCATTCTTAACTAAAGCAGGAGAGCAATTAGATACTATTGCACTAGGCAATATTGGTGACAATATTGATATTGCACGGGCTATTCTACCATCAACTGTAACTAAGTTGTATTCTATACTTCCTTTTAACGAGAAAACTCGTCAAGAAGTAACAGCAGGACAGCAGGCTATGGCATACATGGCAGCGCATGGCATGTATCTAGATGCTAACTCAACTGCCGAAGAAAAAACTGCATATATTAAGAACCTACGTATTAGCGCACACAACATTGTTGCATTGCGTTCTATTATAGGTCTCATCTCACCTGTTGCGCCTTCATTGCAAGAGAGTATAGATGTACCTGACTATCTAAAGAATGCAAAAATTACAGGACTGCGTCCTGAGTTCTTTGATATTCTTAATGGTATTACCATTGCTAATCAGGGTGATGTTCAAGACCCATATGGATTAGCATTGTTTACATTTATGGGTGAGAACCCAGGTAAGTTAATCTATACAGTATCTCGTACAGATAAAGCAACCAAGGTTGTTGTAAAGAATACAGAAGGACTTAAGAACTGGGCTATTGAAAATAATAAACTTATTGAAACCTATGGAGAAGCAGCATATATCTTTGCTCCACAAGTAGGTAAGTTTACACCAGCATCTTATAATTGGATTCAAGCATCAGGTCTTATGAGTAGCAAAACACTTGAGAAATACTATGACGACATTCTAGTATCGCAAGATAAGCAGGCTTATTATAATATTGCTACACAAGAAAAAGAAATGCTATCTAATATAGCAGACCCTAATGCTCGTGCAACAATTATTAATAATGCAACAATGGCTCGTGCAAGTCTTAAAGCATCTAACCCATTGCTAACTAAAGCCCTTATTGGTGGGGGTAATAGTATTGGTGATGAAACAAATATGATGGCTAAAGTAGAACAAATTATTTCAGACCCTAAGACTAATATTGATGCAGGCACACGTGCCCGTATGGGTCTGGCTATTAAAATGATTAAAGACTTTATAGCATTTGCTCAAGACCCACGTTTTGGTGATGCTATTAATGGTATTGAAATCAAACGTGAACGTAAGGCACAAGTTGAGGCTGACATCAAGGATTTGATGGCTGGAAATTTGTATGTTACTGAAGCGAACCGTGCAATTTTTCAATCAATCCTAGATAGTTTATCTCGTGATTCGTATATTTCATTTAATCGGAGGTCATAATGGTTGAGTTCTTTGGAGGTACCCCAGGTGCAACTACTATTAAACCCACCCCAACACCTACCCCTTCTTTAATTAATTCTGATTTTTTTGGTGATACTGCTAAATATAAAGTAATAACTCAAAATGGCAAACAGTATGTTTCTGACCCTACACTTAGTGGCAACAATCAAGTTTTTATTATTATAACTGGTTCTGGTAAAAATATTAAATATGAGGTTACAAGTGATTTAACTAAAGCACAAGCATCATATATTAAAAACTTTCCTGGTGGGTTGCCTGCGCTTAAGAAAGCGCTTTTAAATTCTGGTTACATAACAAAAGATGAGTATGCCAACAATAGTTACATTGGTGGTCTTATTGGTGCTATCTCTGATTTAACAATTCAAAGCGTACAAGGGTATGCATATGAAGGTAAAACAGAGTTTAAGCCTATGTCTTCTTTCCTTGCAGGACAAAAGGGGACAGGCACTACCAGCAAGGCTGGTACATTTAAAGATACTACTACTGATATTACAACCATTGGTGATGCATACAAAGAAATCAATGACTACATGCTTGATGTCTTTGGACGTGAAGCAACCCAAGAAGAAAAAGATACTTTTTATAAAGACATCAATGCTCGTGAGTTAAAGTCAGGTGTACAGACTGTAACCGTTAGAGATGCAACTGGTAAGATAACAAAGACTCAAAAGATTGGTGCTGCGCTTACATCAGATGAGCGTATCAATTCACTTAATGCTGTTGTTAAGACTGCCCTTAAAGGTACAGAAGCAGAAACAATTCTTAGTTCTTCTAAGGGCAGCAAGATTGCCCAAGATATTGCTAAGATTCAAAAGTCTGCTGCTGACTATGGTCAGCCTATGTCGGCAGGACAGGCTATGAAATATGTTCTTGATGGGTTTGGTACACCTGATTATGTAGCAAAACAAATAGAACGTCTACGCCTTAATGCTATGACAATGTTTGGCAATCTTAAAGACCACATTAACAATGGTGGCAATGTTAAAGACATTGCTGACCAGTATGCATACATTAAGTCTAAAAAACTAGGCATTGCATTAACTGATTCAATGGCTGATAAAGATGTAGTAGATGCTATTAGCAAAACTGGTGGACTTATGTCCACTGCAGATTTTAGTAGACAAATGCAAGCAAACCCACTATGGCGTCAAACAGAAGAAGCACACAATACTGCTTCTGATTTTGCTAACACCATACTTAAGTCGTTTGGATTCATGGGGTAAATGATGGCTAGATTAAATCCAGATTTAATGCAACTAGATGATGGCGCTACTGGTGCTCCACGCGTTGCTGGTCCACGTACTGACACTAGTAAAATTTCTCTTGCTGAAGCAGAAGCGGCATCAATGCAGGCAGGTACTGAACTTGGACTTACTCCAGAACAACTTCAAGAGGGTATAACAGATGCCTCTAAACTAACTAAATTATCTGGAGAAACTAACACACAGTTTAATGCACGTGTTGTTCAAGGATATAAAGATTTGTCACCAAAACCTGAGTTAACTCCCGAAGAAGAAGCCGCTGGATTTACAATTCAATTTGTGCGTACAGGCGCTGGAGGTAAAGGCGAGTATCGTAAAATACGTCCACTAAAATTTAACGTTGCTGCAGCAAATGCAGCATCTGGTAATAATGGATTTATTTTTGATAATGGTGATGGTGCTGTTATTACATATGATGCTAATGGAAAGCCAATTGTTACTGATGCTAACCCTATTAGTGATGATACACGCGATGCTTTTGCTACGTTACAGAATCTATTTACATCTTATGGATTAGGCGGTCTTGCTAGTGAAATTACTGGCTATATGACATCAGGATTAACGGCATCAGAAGCACTTATTAAACTTAAGACTAACCCTTCTGGTGCATATGCTGAGCGTTTTGCTGGTAACTTTGCTCGTACTAAAAAGGGACTTAATGTTATATCTGAGGCTGCATATATTGACCTTGAAAATTCTTATGCAGAAACCCTTAAGGCTTATGGTTTAGGTAACATGTTAAGCACAGACTCTAAACAAAATGCAAAACAATTTGCTTCATATATTGAAAATGATATATCAGCAGTAGAGTTTAAAGACCGTATTGACACAGTGCAAAAACGTGTTGTTAATGCAGACCCTTCCATTAAAGCAATGTTTAAAGAATTTTATCCAAGTCTTACAAATAGTGACCTTGTTTCATACTTCCTTAATCCAACTGAAACTATTGGTAAATTAAAAGAGAAAGTAACTAGTGCCGAAATTGGTGCAGCATTTACTGGACAAGGATTAACAACTAGTCTTACATCAGCAAGTGACCTTGCTAGGTATGGTATTGACCGTGCTGGCGCACTTGAAGGTGCTGCAAATATAGCAGGTGTATTACCTGAGGCTACTAAACTAGGTAACATTTATGGCGAAACTGGTATTACATACAACCAGCAAACTGGCGAACAAGAGTTCTTAAAGTCTAGTGATGAAGCAAAACGCAAACGCAATCTATTAGCATCTAAAGAACGTGCTAGTTTTAATGCATCTGCAGGTAATGCACCAGGTGCATATAGCACTGGATACTTAAAGAAATCTTCAGCAGCAGGCTTAATATAAAATAGATTCCTATGTGACCGACCAGCCCACATAGCGTATAAGACTGGTAGCAAGAGCCAGGCTAGTTCCCCGACTAGAATCTGAGGCTTGCGATTCAAACGAATAGAAGGGTGGGTTGCTATGAGCAACAACTACTGGGATGAAGACGAAGACGACCTAGATACCGATAACGAGGTGCAGATGGATGGAAGTGACTTACTTAAAAAGTTACGGAAAGCCAAGCGCAACGATGAGAAACGTATCAAAGAACTCACTGAGCAACTTGAGGGATTATCCAAGGCGCAGCGTGAGCGTACAGTCAAAGAGGTCCTAGAACAGAAGGGTGTCAATCCAAAGGCACAACGATTAATCCTAAAAGACTTGGATGAAGTTAGCGAAGAGTCAGTTAATAACTGGCTTGCAGATAATGGAGACCTGTTTGGATTAACACAGCCAGAGGCAACTGAAGAACAGCAACTAAATCGTGCAGCCCTAAGGCAGCAAGATGTAGTTACTCAACTTGGTACGACCCCTGACCGAGCAGAAGATTTATTGACTCGAATTAATAATGCGGCTTCCGCAGAAGAACTCAATTCAATCATCTACTCTCAACAGTAATAAATACATAGTAATTTCACAACTCACCTAGGAGGTGAACAACAATGGCTAATGCATATACATCCTCTACTGGCAATCTCGCTGGTACCGCTGGTGGTGCAGGTCTCGTCCAAAAGGCGTATGACCGACTATTAGACTTTGCGTTGCGTTCAGAACCCCTAATTCGTAGTGTCGCAGATAAGAAGCCCACTAAGTTAGCAAACCCTGGCTCAACCGTAGTTCTACAACTATACGCAGATTTGTCTGAACAGACAACTGCTTTGACAGAATCAACTGAGCGTGACTCAGTTCAGATTGCTGCTCCAACATCAGTTACTATTACTCTTGCTGAGTACGGTAACTCTGTCCTTGTTACACGTGCTTTGGAACTATTCAGCCTTGCTGATGTAGACCCAGCAATTGCTAACATCATTGCTTTCAACCTTGCAGGTTCAATTGATACAGTCGCACAGACTGAACTTCGTGGTGGCACTAACGTCATCTACGGTGGCACACGTACTAACACAGTAACAATTGCTGCTACAGATACAATCACTTCTGCAAACATCCGTAAGGCTGTTGCTAAGTTGCGTTCAGGTCTGTCAGTTCCACGCAAGGGTTCAATGTACTGGTGTGGTATCCACCCAGAAATCTCACACGACCTTCGTGCTGAGACTGGTGCTGGTGGATGGCGTTTGCCTCACGAGTACAACTCAAATGATAACATTTGGGCTGGAGAAATTGGTTCATATGAAGGAGCCTACTTCGTAGAGTCTGCTCGTATGTTCAACGATACTGACGGTGCTTCAAGCGCCAAGGTATACCGCACAATTCTTGCTGGCAAAGAAGCAATGGCTGAAGCCGTTGCTGAAGAGCCACATGTAGTTATCGGTCCAGTCATCGACCAGTTAATGCGTTTCCGCCCAATGGGTTGGTACGGCGTTCTAGGCTTCAAGCGTTACCGCGAAGCAGCCTTGTATCGTATTCTTAACGGTTCATCAGTCGCTTAGTTGATTGACTGAAGGGCAGGGGAAACCCTGCCTTTTGGTAAGTTCATTAAGGAGAACAATGGCAACGTATACACTCGTAACACCAACCTTGGAACAAGGACACATTGGTGGTCACCGTTTGTTCACACACTTTAAGCAACGTACAAAGAGTTACACCATCATACTTAGCAGTGGTGTCTACTCACTTATACAATATCCAACCGAAGATGAATTAGCAACTTACACTGCTTACTATATGGGTGGATGTCAACACACTGGAATTAGCGATGCTATTAAAACGGCAATGATTGCTGATGGCATTGTAACTTCGGCTAACTTTACAACAGAGTAGGGACAAATGCACCAACATATTAGCAAGGTACTTGAGTGGGGATTTAGCGCAGACCATAACTTTGAAGTAGCCCTCTGGGGTTGCGTGTTATGTGATGTAACAGCAGACAAGCCATTTGAGTATGAAGAAGTTTCTATTGACCACACTCAGTGTGGACCTGATTGTTTTGGTTGCAAAGCCAAGAATCTACAGTTAAATGCAGGTGATGCTAGAGGCGATGTAATCGCAAGTGGCACAACACAAAAGAAGTGGAACTCTGAACTCGAAGCATATCGTAGTGCTAGAGCACAGGGCATCCAGCCTAACGGTACAAAAAGAAAACAGATAGAAGCAGCACATGATGCATCCGAAAGATTAGGTGCAGCATATGACGGCGGTACAATGGTACAAGCAAAAAAGTTAGACAAATCCACAGCCACAGTAATGCGAGAACTCAAGGAAGCAGGAATACAATAATGCCAAAAGTCGGAAAAATGACATTCCCATACACAGCAGCAGGCAAGATGGCAGCAAAGAAAGCAGCCTACAAGACTGGCGAGAAGATGGAATCTAAGTCTGAAAAGAAGATGGAAACTAAGATGGGTATGAAGAAGATGGCTAAGAAGCCTATGAAGAAGATGGGCAAGAAGAAGTAATGGCTACTCCTAAAAAAACTCCACCAGTTAAGTTTACTGGTTCTTTGGCAAAAGTACTTAAGCCTATTAAGCCTGCTCCAATGACACCAGAAGATAGAGCAATGTATAAACTTCTTCAAAAGAAGTATCCTGACTTATATCCAAAGAAAAAGTAATAAAGGTAGGGGACAATGGCTAAACAAAAGAAAGAAACCTTAGCAGTCGCTTGGTGCGACAATGGTATGGTAGATGGCAAGTTTATGGAAGGTGTCGTAGATACCCTTATAAACTCAGGCGTTGAGTTCTGTGGGTCACTTCGCGCTCACGGTAATCAGATAGCGCAGCAGCGAGAGATGTTAGTCAATCGCTGGTATGACAACAATAAATCTGATTGGCTACTCTGGCTTGACTCGGACATTATGATTACCCCAGAGAAGTTTCTTAAACTCTGGAATCGTAGAGATGCCGTAGATATTCCATTGCTTACTGGTGTTTACTTTACAAGTAATGAACCAGAGCAACCGTTGATGAAACCTCTAGCAACTGTCTATGAGTTTGCTGAGGCAGAGTTTGGTATTGGGATTAGACGACTAGACCCACTACCTAAGAATGCATTTATAAAAGTAAGTGCTGCAGGTATGGGTTTTTGCCTAATGCATCGCAGTGTAATAACAAGAATCAAAGAAGCATTACCAGGAGTTCCGTTCTTCACAGAAGTGGGCGCTAACAAACAGTTCACTGGTGAAGACATCTACTTCTTTGCAGTAGTCAACAAGGCAGAAATTCCTCTGTGGTGTGATACCGCTGCAACTGTAGGACATATGAAGCGATTCAATATGGATGAGAACTACTACGATGCTTTTGGTAGGGGCAAAGGTTATGCAAACTAAGTATCCTAATTGGTTTGAAATGACTGCAAAGGAAAACTTTGAGTCACAACTACTACCACTTGCTGGTAAGTTTAATCTTAGGTTCTTACAGATTGGCGCCTTCACAGGCGATGCAACTGTATGGCTGGTAGATAACGTGCTTGTTACAAAGAACTCTGTGCTAGAAGATGTTGACATTTGGACTGGCTCAGATGAAGAAGAACATCACGCTATGGATTGGCTAGACGTTGAGCGTGTATACGATTCACGTATTGCCTTTCGTCCTAATGTAATTAAGTACAAAATGGACAGCAAAGAGTTCCTTCGCTCTATTGAAGAACCAACGTATGACTTTATCTATATTGATGGAGACCATACTGCAGAAGGTGTACTACAAGATGCCGTGCTTGCTTGGAGATTACTTAAGCCAGGTGGGATTGTGGCATTTGATGACTACCTATGGGAAGACCCTAGAGGTATTGAGTTCCAGCCAGGCTGGTCAATAGATACCTTTGTAGGGGCAGTCAAAGATGAATCAGAAGTTCTATTATCAAACTCACAAGTATGGCTAAGGAAGAATAATGACAGCAGCCTGGACACGTAAAGAAGGCAAGAACCCTAAAGGTGGACTCAATGCCAAGGGCAGGGCATCTTATAAGGGTGGCACTCTCAAAGCGCCTGTAAAGGCTGGAGACAACCCACGTAGGGCATCCTTTCTAGCACGCATGGGTGGAATGCCAGGACCAGAGCGCAAGCCTGACGGCTCGCCAACAAGACTGCTTCTATCGCTTAATGCGTGGGGAGCAAGTTCTAAGGCTGATGCTAAGGCTAAGGCTGCAGCAATCTCTAAGAGAAACAAGGCTAAGAAATGAAGAAGAAATCTACAGTCAATGCTGCTGGTAACTACACCAAGCCAGGGATGCGTGCTTCTTTGTTCAAGAAAATTAAGGCTGGCTCTAAGGGTGGAGACCCTGGTGAATGGTCTGCTCGTAAGGCTCAATTGCTTGCTGTTCAGTACAAAAAAGCAGGCGGAGGTTACAAGTAATGCCATTGGCTAAATCTCAAAAGTCTTTAAAAGACTGGACTGCACAGAAGTGGAAGACCTCTGACGGCAAGCCATCAAAAGGTAAGAAACGTTATCTGCCTGCTGCTGCTTGGACTTCTTTAAGTTCAGCAGAAAAAGCAGCAACCAATAAAGCCAAGGCTACAGGCAATGCCAAAGGTAAACAATTTGTTAAACAACCTAAATCAATTGCAAAGAAAACGGCGGGATATAGATAATGAAAAATGGTTCATCAAAAACAGAATTAAAACAAGATATAAAAATGACTAAAGGTATGACTCCTGCTCAAAAATCTGCTTATATGAAAGCCGATAGAAAAATGCATGCTAAAGAATTACCTAATAAAAAAGAAATAAAAATAGGCGCAACTTTACGTAAAAAAATCATTACTAAAAAAGGATAACTAATGGCACTAGGCAAAGAGGGTAGTAGTTTAACAGCAGAATTAAATCGTCTTGCTGGTACAACTGGCAAAGCACAACAAGGTGCGGCAAACGCTTATGCTAGTACATCTGGTTTAGGAGTAATTGCAGCCCTTAACATTAAGGCTAGTGGCTCACGTCAACCTTCTGAATACAAAGGACTTAATGCTGTATGTAATGAACTTGCCTCTACTACTGGTAAGTCTGCTGTTGCAGCCCTAAGGAGCATAAACGTATAATGACTACATTATTAGATATGATTAATGAAGTGTCAATGAACCTTTCAGGTTATACACTTCAACAAGACCGCGCTACTCACATTACTGCAGATGTAGCAGCAACCGCTTCAACTATTGCTGCACCCATTACTCTATCCCTTGCATCTACCGACAGTGTAGGCAAGGGTGTTGTTGAGATTGATGAAGAACTATTCTGGGTAGATAACTATGACCGAGTTGGTAACACTGCAACTATTGCTCCCTATGGTCGAGCATATCTAGGTACTACTCTTGCTGCACACACGGCAGGTACTAAGGTTACTATTGCACCTACCTTTCCACGCTTTACAATTAAACGAGCAATCAATGATACTATCAGTGCGATTGGCTCATCTATTTTTGCAGCCAACACAACTACTATTACATCTAACTCTGCAGTCTCAGCCTTTAGATTGCCTTCTGGCACTTCCACTACGCTAAGCATTCGTGGCATTCTTGCTGTTGCATACCAAGCACTAGGTGCAAGTAAAGAATGGATTCCTATTCGCAATTATCGTTTTGATGGTAATGCTAATACAACAGCATTTACTAGTGGTCAAACTTTATCTATCTATGATTACATCCCTTCAGGACGTACTGTTCAAGTTGTGTATTCTACTAACCCAGTTCCTTTTTCAGATTTGTCAACAACCGCATTAACTAATGCACAGGTCTTTGAAACAATATCTGGACTTCCAGTATCCTGTAAAGACTTAGTTATTCTTGGTGCTACTTATCGTTTGTTGTCTAACCTTGACCCAGCACGTGCGTCAATGGTTAGCCCACAGGCAGATGAGACAGATTCCAAGCGTCCGTACGGTTCATCTCAATCACTTACTAAGCAAGTTTACGCTTTGTTTAATCAACGATTAAATGAAGAGATTAAGAAACAGCAAGACAAATATCCTATCCGTGTCCACTACTCCCTTTGATAGGCAGATAAATGACAACTAGAAAATACTCGTCCCGAGCCCAGCAAACTACATTAAGTAGCGGAATCACCTCTGGTGATACAACTATGACTGTAGGTTCTGGTTCCAACCTAATGGGTGGTAAGACACCCGCAGTAGGTGAAACCTATACAGTTGTCATTGACCCTGATACGGCCCTTGAAGAAATTGTAGATGTCAGTAACTATGCATCAGGTAACACACTTACTATTGCTAGAGGCATTGATGGTTCAACTGGTGTAGCCCACTCTGCTGGTGCCATTGTTCGACATATGGTTATTGGTCGTGACCTAACTGAGGCTAATACGCACGCTGAGAATACAACTACAGCACACGGTGTAACTGGAGCAGTAGTAGGTACAACTAACACACAGACTTTAACTAACAAAACTTTAACTGCACCAACCCTAACCACCCCAGCCTTAGGCACACCTGCATCTGGTGTTTTAACCAATGCAACTGGATTACCACTAACAACAGGTGTAACTGGCACACTGCCAGTAGCCAATGGTGGTACTGGTATTACTTCACTAGGTACTGGAGTTGCTACATTCCTTGGAACTCCATCTAGCGCAAACCTAGCCGCTGCAGTTACTGGTGAAACAGGTACTGGTGATTTAGTATTTGCTACTAGTCCAACACTGGTCACACCCGTCCTTGGTGTAGCAACAGCAACTAGCATCAACGGAACAACAATTCCATCAAGTGCAACTCTAGTTAAGACTAGCGATACTGGCACAGTAACTAGCACAATGATTGCAGATGGAACCATTGTTAATGCTGATGTTAATGCCTCTGCTGCAATTGCTTATAGCAAGTTATCCCTTGCAGGAACTATTACATCTGCTGATATTGCAAACGATACGATAGTTAATGCCGATATAAATACGGCAGCAGCAATTGACTGGACAAAACTTGGTATATCCTCAACTGTATCATCAACTGAAATTGGATATGTTGATGGAGTTACTTCTGCTATTCAAACTCAAATAGATTCTAAGTTAGCAACTACTACTGCTGCAAGTACCTATGCTCCATTAGCAAGTCCTACACTAACTGGTGTTCCTTTAGCACCTACTGCTGCTGCTAATACAAATACAACTCAAATTGCTACAACTGCTTATGTGCAAACAGAACTTACCGACCTTCTTAATGGTGCTCCTGGAGCACTTGATACTCTTAATGAATTAGCAAGCGCCCTAGGCAATGATGCTAATTATTCAACAACAATAACTACTGCACTTGCTGGCAAATTACCTCTTGCAGGTGGCACTATGACTGGTGCTATTGCTATGGGTACTAACAAAATTACTGGTCTTGGTACACCAACAGTATCTACAGATGCCGCAACTAAAGGTTATATTGACACAGCAGTTATTGCTCCAGGAAACTTAACTGGTCCTATTACCTCAGTAGGCGCAGCAACATCTATTGCATCTCAGACTGGTACTGGTACTAAGTTTGTAGTAGATACCAGCCCTACTCTTGTAACTCCTGTGTTGGGTGTGGCTACTGCTACATCTATCAATGGCACAACTATTCCATCAACCAAGACTTTAGTGGTAACTACAGATAAATTATCCACTCTTGCTGCAACAACATCTGCAGAATTAGCAGGCGTTATTTCAGATGAGACTGGTTCTGGGTCATTAGTTTTTGCTACCTTACCTACTTTTGGAAGTACTGGAGTTAAATTATCTGGCTCTACCTCTGGCACAACCACAATAGTTTCGGGCGCTACGGCTGGTACTTCAGTTTTGACTTTGCCAGTAGCAACCGATACCTTGGTTGGTAAAGCAACTACAGATACTTTTACTAATAAAACTCTTACAAGTCCAACAATTAATACAGCAATTAATAATGGTCTTAATGTATCTAATGTTGCAACTGGAACTATTGCCGATAACATAGTTAAAGGCTTAAACGAAGATGTCAATGTTGTTGCAGCAGCGGCAACAGGAACAATTAACATTGAGATTGGAACTGCGTCAATTTGGTACTACACGACAAATGCAACAGCAAACCATACCCTTAATTTTAGATACTCAAGTACCGTTTCATTAAATACTTTTATGAATACAGGTGATGCACTTACTGTTGTTTGGCTTAACACAAATGGAACAACTGCTTACTATCCAAGCGCATTTCAGATTGATGGTTCTTCAGTAACTCCTAAGGTTCCTGCTGCTATTACTGCTGGTAATGCTTCATCTATTGATGCATATTCTTTTACTATTATTAAAACTGCTTCTGCTACATTTACTGTTTTAGAAACACAAACTAAGTTCGCCTAAGGGGAGTTTAATGTCACCAATTGTTAGTACATTAGCAGGGGCTTCAGCACGTGGATATGGTGGATTGCGTACTTTTGCCCCTGCAACTTTATCTGTTGAGTATCTCGTTGTAGCAGGTGGTGGTGGTGGTGGTGGAACTGGTACTGCCGATAACCCTGGCGCTGGTGGCGGTGGTGCTGGTGGTATGCGTACTGACACAGGATTCTTAGCAACATTAAGCACTAACTATACAGTAACTGTTGGAGCAGGTGGCGGTGGGGGAGGTTCAAGAAATGCTGGCGGAAAGGGAGATGATTCTGTTTTTGCAACTATAACCTCTACTGGTGGTGGGTTTGGTGGTGGTTCTTCTAATGCTAATGGAGCAGGTGGTAGTGGTGGTGCAGGTGGTGGTGCAGGTAATGGCTATCTAACCGCAGGTGGTTCTGGTAATACGCCTTCTACATCTCCGTCTCAAGGCGCTAACGGTAAAAGTCAAGTAAGTAGAGCAGGTGGTGGTGGCGGAGGCGGTGCTTCTGGTGCTAATGGTGGTGTTGGCGCTAATGGCAATGGTGGTAATGGAACAGCCTCATCAATTACTGGTTCTTCTGTAACTTATGCAGGTGGTGGTGGTGGCGGTGGAAATAACAACGAACAAGGCGCTGCTGGTGGAACAGGCGGTGGTGGAGGTTTAAGCAACCCTGTTGGAGTTGATGGAACTGTTAATACTGGCGGTGGAGGTTCTGGTGCTGGTAGGTCAAACGGGCAATACTCTGGTGGTTCTGGTGGTTCTGGAATAGTTATTCTTAAATACCCAGATACAAAAACAATAACAATTGGTGCAGGATTAACAGGTTCTACGCCTGCACCTAGCGGTGGATTTAAGGTTACAACAATTACTGCTGGTACAGGAAATGTGAGTTGGGCATAATGGCACATTACGCATTCTTAGATAAAAATAATATAGTTACAGAAGTAATTACTGGTATTGACGAATCACAAACCATTGAAGGTTTAGATACAGAAACTTGGTATGGAAACTTCCGTGGTCAAGTCTGCAAGCGTACCTCTTATAATGGTAACATTCGTAAGAACTACGCTAGTATCGGATTCACCTACGATGAAGTCCGTGATGCCTTTCTTCCTCCAACTCCATTTGCTTCTTGGGTTATAGACGAGCATACTTTTCAATGGGTTCCCCCTATATCAGAGCCAACGGAAGAAGGCGATTATGTTTGGAGTGAGTTACAGATTAACTGGATATTGCGTCCAGAAAAACCTGATGTTTCAACCGCGTGGAATTGGGATTACAAAACAGACCAATGGATAGAATTTACATAGATGGGTTTCCTCGTTCGGGTAATGTATTTACTCAACAAGTTTTAGAAAATGCTTTCCCACAGGCGTTTGTAACTCCCTTTACTCATAGTGTTCCAGTTTTGACCAAAGAACACTTTGTTCTTATTAGAAATCCCAATGTTTCTATTTCTAGTTTTATGAATTTTTTTCAAGAATTTGATAAAGATGCTTGCGAAAGATGGTGGTTGCGTTTTCACAATGCAGTTTTAGATAAAACAAGTCCTGAGCGTTGGATTTTTTTTGAAGATTTAACAAACAAAACTGAACAAACGGTAGAGTGTATTGGCAATATTGTAGGAATAGAACCTATAAAAATTAACTACTCAAGTTTAAGTAAAAATTCTACACGTGAATCTTATCCATTATATTCATTTAATAAAGCACAAGAATTATATACAAAATTAAAACAAAAGGGACAAAAATGATTATACAAATTATAGGTTTGCCTGGTAGTGGTAAGACAACACTTGCTACCGCTCTGGCTGACCGTATTAATGCTGTGCATATAAATGCTGATTATGTACGGGCAACTATTAATTCTGATTTAGGTTTTACGCCTGAGGACAGAGTTGAACATTCCCGCCGTTTGGGTGAAATGGCTAAGATGTTATCTAGTCAAGGCTTAAATGTTGTTATTGATTTTATTTGCCCTACTCTTGCTACTCGCATAGCCTTTGGCAAACCTGACATTTGTATTTGGATGGACACTCTTACCAAAAGTCGTTTTGAAGATACAAATAAATTGTGGGAAATACCTATTGAGTTTGATTATCATTTTATATCTTATGACAGCAAAGGTCAAACAGATTTAATTATTGCTCAATCTGGTTTACACGACTGGAAGGCACCTACAACCCTATTGCTTGGCCGCTATCAGCCTTGGCACGAAGGGCATCAAGCACTATGGGAGGCAGCGGGTGAACGAACATCACAAGTTATGGTCGCTATCAGAGATACGCACGGCACTAGTGAAAAAGACCCGTTGGTTTTTTCAGAAGTGGCTAGACGAATTAGACAGGAACTACCAGCAGCCTTTATAGTAAAAATGCCTAACATTACTAACATAGTTTATGGTCGTGATGTTGGCTATAAAATTGAACAAGTAGAACTTTCACAAGAACTTCAATCTATTTCCGCTACACAAAAAAGAAAAAAGTTGGGGCTGTGAAAGTAACTAAGGCACGTTCATTTACTAAATCACTTAGTTATAGAATTTTTGGAACATTAAGTTCTTTTGCTGTTGCCTATGCCATTACTGGTAATGGCAGTTTATCTGCACTTATTGCGTTCTGGGAGACATTAGTTAAAGTTGGTATTTATTATTGGCACGAAAGAATCTGGGATAAAATATCCTGGGGTAGAAAAACTAAGGAGCAATAGTGGCAACGAGAGATATAACCGAAGGTAGAGGCTCTGCAACTGCCAGCATTGGTCGTGCTATTGCTGTTGACTTAGGTATTGTTTCATCTAGTTCTACTTGGCAGAACACTAACGAGTCATATGATGTGGCAGTAGGTGGGCTTCCATTCTTCTACGCTATCAGTGATGCTCGTCCATACATCCGCCAGACTGCACCGTTTCGTAAGGAACAGTCAGACATCGGCGCAGAACCAGGTGAGCAATCACTTACTGGTTTCTGGCTAAGAAGCCAGTCTTCTTTCCACAATGGCACAGGCATTAAGTTTTATGACCCATCTGCGGGTGAGACAGTTAACTATCGTTTTGCTGACTCAGACAATGTAGATGTATGGACTAAGGGACAAGTAACTCTCCTCAAAGAGACAGCCAATATGACTGGTGTTACTACTGGTGTATATAAACTTATCTCTGTAGTAGATGGCTCAACTGATAAAATTGTTGCTTGGACACCAGCAAATACAACTATCAAAAACTATACTCCTACTGGTACTGCTGTTACATATAGCCACGTAGTTACTGCTGGATTAGATACTGCCACACTTGCAATTACAACTGATGGAGCACATCTATTTGTAGCCGATAACGACCACATTTATTCAGGTGAGATTGCAGTACCTGCTTCTGGCTACTCAGAATACTATGCAACTGGTAGTGAACGAGTAGTAATGGCTTGGGTTAAGCAACGTCTAGTTGCTGGTGTTGCTAATAGTATTTATGAATTAACTGGCACTAAAGGCACATCACGTGCCTTACCTACTGCTACATACACACACCCTAATGCCGACTGGGTATGGTCATCTATTTCTGAAGGTGGCTCTGCTATCTATGCTGCTGGTTACCTTGGTGGTAACTCTGCTATCTACAAGTTTGTTCTATCTACTGCTGGTGTTATGCCTACCCTGACATCAGGGATTGTAGCAGCGCAACTGCCTATTGGGGAGATAGTCTACAAGATTGAGTCTTACCTTGGTTACTTAATGATTGGTACCAATAAAGGTATGCGTGTGGCTAGTATCTCAGATACAACTGGTGACTTGTCCTATGGTCCATTGATATTTGAAGACACTAATGGTGTCTATGATTTTGCATTCCGCGATAAGTATGTCTGGGCAACTGGTACAATTGGGACATCTCCTGGGCTATACCGTATTGACCTAGGCACAGAAATTGAATCTCTACGCTTTGCCTATGCTAAGGATACCTACCTCAGTACTGCTACTGGATACGCAACTAGCGTAGACTTTATAGGTAACACCAACCAACTAGCATTTACTACATCAGGCAGCAACGGCATAGCCGTTCAATCAACTACAGTCTTAGCAACATCTGGCTCTATAACTACAGGTAAGATTAGATTCTCTACCCTAGAGCCTAAGAACTACAAGCGTCTTATTGGACGTGGCACATTTACATCTGGTGGATTTACATTATCATCTCTTGCTACAGAGACAAGTGGTAATGAAACACAGTATGACCACATCACATATAACTCAGGTGTAGATGCGGTAGAAGTAACTACATCTCAGCCTGAGACAGCGCAAGAGTTCCTTGCATATAAGTTTACACTTGACCGTGATACAACAGATACAACCACTGGTCCTACCTTTAAGGGCTACCAAGCCAAAGCAACCATTGCATCTCCACGCAATAGAGTCATTCGTTTTCCTGTCTACTGTTTTGATATTGAAACAGATAGGTTTAATACTGTAGTTGGCTATGAAGGTAGAGCATATGCTCGTATCCAATTGCTAGAAGAGATTGAAAAGACAGGCGATGTTCTGACTTGGCAAGACTTGACAACAGGAGAATCACGACAGGCAGTAATCGAACAAGTTACATTCACCCGTATGACACCGCCCGATAAACGCTTTGATGGTTTTGGTGGCATCATAGAGATAACAGTCAGGACAGTATAATGCAATTCAAGGACTATCTAACAGTGGCAGTAGCCGTCATAGCAATCTTCTCAGCATTTGCTGGTGGCATAAGGTGGATGGTCAAACATTATCTGAATGAACTCAAACCCAATGGTGGTAGTTCAATGAAGGATTCTATGGCTCGTATGGAAAAACGTATTGACGATTTGTATACATTGATAGCGGAGAGATAAATGAAAGCAA
>Ga0304730_1000353_pt1 | contig 40356 bp, 55 predicted proteins | sample M_130628_MF_Meta_FD_190474 | JGI IMG/M metagenome (GOLD analysis project Ga0304730, IMG submission 190474) | Freshwater microbial communities from Lake Montjoie, Canada to study carbon cycling - M_130628_MF_MetaG (v2) (version 2) | ecosystem: Environmental > Aquatic > Freshwater > Lake | place...
ACAGCACCATCAAAAGATAATCTTCCAGTAACAGATGGAGCCAGAAGCGGCGATGGAGCAAATAGCATCCCAGGATTGCCAACAGGTTTAGATACCCCTGTTGATATCAAACGCCTTGCAAGTTATTTACCTGCTTTAGAATCAGCAGCCATGATGCCAAACTCATCAGAGGCTTTTACAAATTATGTCCGTATTGTTAGAGCAACCGTAATGGGAGCCCAATACCAGTGACAACTGACCGCGAATTAGCCCAGTCGTTATATCAGAAGAAGAAAAAAGATTCTGCTTTTGATACAATTGGAGCAATGAATAAATTTTACAATCAAAAACAAATCAGTTCTCTTGCCCTGCCATTAGATTTTGGAAAATCTATACCACAAGATCTTCGTGCTGATTTTATTAAAAAAATATCCGCTAATAAAGGATTTGTTCCTAACGTTAATTACTATGATCCAACCAAGGATGAAGTAGTTCCTAACGAAAAAGAAGCAGGATTTTGGCAAGGCGTTGCTACTAATTTAGAAAAGACTTATAACTTTGCTAGCCGTCTAGTATCATTTGGCATAGTTGCAGCGCAACCAGAGAATTCAGTGTGGAATTTAGTAACTGGAAACACAGACGCAATTAAAAAAGTCTGGAATGAATCAAAGAACATTAGCCCTGGCCAGGCAGCAATGAATGCGTTTGGAAACGTTCTTAGCCCAGTAGTTTCTGCCTTAACAGCAGTTGAAGAGGCTAATGCTAAACTTATGGGTGGCAAAAGTGGCGGTAATGTTCAAAAGTTTATTGATGACCATGCGCTTGTTGCCTCACTTAACTTTGATATCCTGGATGAAAACCAACGCTTAAAGGCTATGGGTCCAGATGGTGGACAAAACTTTGGTAAGATTGGTTCTTGGATGGGTGACTTTGTTGCTCGTTTTACAATTGACCCACTTATCCTTGCAGGTAAGGGCGTAAAAGCATACAAGGCTTTAGGTTATATCGTAAAGGGAGCAAACCAATTTGAAGAGATAGCAACAAAAGTTGCTGCTGGAGAAAAACTAGGCTTTCGTGAAAAGAAAGTTGCAGCAACCTGGGATTCTTTCTTAAATAAAACAGATGAGTTTAAGTCTGAAAATGATTTTTATAAAGTAAGAGCAATTAGAGAGTCTTCTAATCCTGGAATTCTTTCAAGTCTTCTTAATGATGCCAATAAGATCGAAGACAAAGCAGCGCGTCACGCAGCAAAGTTTGATGTTATCCATATGGCTATGGGCAATACCGATTCTTATATGCGTTTAGCAAAAAATGAAAAACTTCTCGCCGCAAAAGTTGCATCCCTAAGAGAAGAAGTTGACGGGGCCAAGTGGTTTGGTGATGCAGTTGACGAGGCTGGAAATCCAGTATTTGAAACCATGAGTAAGGGAAGAACCCAGGAAAAAGTAAATGAACTTATTAAGGGTCATGAAAAAAGAATTGCAGAAGTGCATAAGAAGATGTCTGCTAATGGAACCCTAAGTCCTAATAAAGTTCCATACGTTGACTCTTTAAGTGGAATGCGTCAAACATTTTCAAATAGCCAAACCTTTATAGACTTTAGAACAACAGGTATTGCTGGTTCTGTAGTAAGATTTCATAGCGGATTCTTTTACAAACGCAATAAAAATTGGATTAATTTTGAAGACAATGGTTCTATTCAAACAGTAGATAACCTACTCAACCGAGTTGTTGGCGTATCTAATGAAAGAGAACTTGCTTACGCAGCAAAAGTAGCAGATCTTGATAATAAAATTAAAAGTGCTGTAGGTCCTGAAAGCGCTAAAAAATTTAAAGATAAGCGCAAGCAATTAGACGCAGAATTTAAAAAAGCACACTTTACTGTTGAGCGCAAAAACGCTCTATTTGCTAAATACGCAAATGCTATAAATCCAGACCAACGCTCTATCATCTATCAAAATATAGAAAAAGAACTGTTTAATACAGTTGCTGCTCAGTTTGGATATACAGAAAAACAAGTTGCTCAAGCCTATGCTGCGTTTGCTAACACTAGAACCAAGATGCACAATCTTATCAAAGAGCGTTCATATAGCGGTGCTGTAGATACAACAACTGGTGCAAAACTTGGCGCTAAAATTGTTGCTATTCCAGATACTGAAGGATTAACACATCTTCTTCCTCTTCCTTTAAATGAATCTCAACTTTTAAAGGAAATGGCAACTTTAGATATTGACGGTATGTATAAAGTTCTACGTCGTCACAATAGAGCAGAGACTGGATTTGGTAATATAACACCAATTCAAAGTGCTTACAAATATGCAACTCAAAGAAAATTAGAAGCCCAAGGTCTGGTTGATGGAATAGACCAGATGTTAAAGTTTCAAGTTCTTGCTCGTATTGGATATCCAATACGTAACGTATCAGAAGGTAGCCTACGTATTATGGCTACAGTTGGACCATTGACTTTAATCCACGCTGCAACTGCTGGAAGCAAAAACTTAGCACTAAAAGGCCTAGGTGCTTTAGGATTTAGAGAATCTTTAGAATTTGCTCAACGCCATAATCTTGAAACAGAAAAGCATATTCTACAAGCAGTTAGAGATCTTTCTGATGATCCAGATGCTATAGATTTACAAATTAAAGAAATTACTGAAATTCTTGCTAAAGGTATAAAACCAAATGGCAAAAATGGTTATGGAACAATTGAATTATTGGGACATACAGCCGAAGATGCTCTAGGTGCTACACCAACTCAAATGAAATTTCTTGACGAAAAATTTATTAAAAATCAATCTACTGTTTTTGAAGAAACAATTACGAGAAGCAGAGATCGAATCAACAGTGCACTTCAACAGACTGGTGACTGGGTAGACATTGCTGGAACCGAAGATGGATGGGCAGATGCTTATCTCCGTTTAGTTAACCGTTCTATTAAGGGTTCTAAGATTACCTCTAGAATATTAGCAGGGCAGAGCCCTAAGCAAATTGAAACATATTTAAAAACTGATACGGAAGGCATAAAGATAGCCAGGTCTATTGGTGGTGCTAGAGGTGGAGAAAACGTAGAAGAAATCGTTCGTTTAAATTTTGAAAACGTAAATCATATATTTTCAGCAGACAGTGCAGTAAGTAAAGAATTTATGACAATTGCATCAAAACGAAATATTACTGCAGATGATATTGAGACTTATCTAGGAGTGGATGCGGCAAAATATCCTACTATTAATGGTGCTCAAATTACATCTACTAATGGAACAAATGGTTTAGTAAAAATTGGCTCTGATTTTTTAGAAACGTTCTACAAATATTTTGGTCAAATTCCAGAAGATACATTGACAAGATCTCCTTTATATGTTGAACTATATCGTCGTCGCATGGCAGCATCTGTAAAGAACGCTATAGATACATTTGATGGTGATACCATTCCTCCTAGATACATGAAGGATATGACAAATAAAGCCCGTCAATGGGCCAGATCAGAAATGCGTCGTAACCTTTACGATCTTTCAGAAAGAACAGACTCAGCGCACTCTGTTAAATATTTCTTCCCATTCTTCGGAGCATTTTCTGATGTTATGGAAAAGTGGGGCAAAATAGTAATTGATGACCCATCTGTTCTAGCAAAAATGAATACCATATATAACTCTCCAGACAGAAATGGTATGACAGAAGAACGCAATGGGATTACTTACATTAACGTGCCATCTGAATGGGTAAAACATGCTTCATTTGGTAAGATAGAAGCGCTTCAAATTCCTAAAGCAAGTCTTAACCTTATCTTTCAGGGTGGAACTTGGTGGAACCCAGGGGCAGGTTGGTTTGTTCAGCACTTTGCATCTCAAATTGTTAAGGACAATCCAGGAATGCAAGCAAATAAAATAATTGAAGAAATTCTTCCTTATGGCCCTCAAGATACAAGCGCAAGAGATTTATTAATTCAATCTTCTGGACTTAGAAAAATTGTTTCTATATTTAATAAATCAGACCCACGTCGCCAACAATTGACTGCTACTATTCTTGCTGAAGAAAATGTAAGATTTGAATTAGGTGAAAGAAATACACGTCCATCTTTGGATGAAATAAACAAACGCGCTATTTGGGTATTAGGGCTAGAGGCAGCAACAAGGTTAAGCCTACCTTTTGCTACAAATGTTCGATCACCTTATCAGTTCTACATTGATGAATTTCAAAGAATGAGAATTGAGAATCCAGATACAGCATCAGAGGTATTCTATAAAACATACGGTGATACGTATTACAACATGGCTATAACATTTTCTAAGAATAATACTGGAATTGCTGGAACAGAATCAGCATTTAAAGAACAAAAAAGACTATCAGATCTTATTTCTAAAAATCCTGAATATGGTTGGTTTGTTGTAGGGCCAGCAAATGGAGATGCTTTTAATAGCGCTGCATATAAGGCTCAATACGGCACTCCAATTGCTCCTGGTTCTACTACAAATTCAAGAGAGAAACTAGACTATATTGAGGTTACTGATAAGATTCAGGCTGATAAAGGTTGGTTACAGTATAAGACAGCATCTGCCAAAATTGAGGCTGAAAGAATTTACGCTGGTTTTTCTAGTCTAAATCAAAAAGGCGCAGAGTATCTTGCTGAGAAAAAAGCAAAACTTGTAGAACTTCTTGGACAGGCTAATCCACAATGGTATACATCATATATTAATATTAATACTGGAAAAATTGTAAGTTTCCTACGATATGCTAATGATATTTCTAGTGATCCTAGAATTTCTGGTCGTAGTGATATTTCTACAATTAAATTATATATTGCAGCGAGAGAAAAGACACGAATGGCTTTGGCTAACAGAGGTTCATCTAGTATCCTTTCTGATGAGAACATGGATCTTAGAATTGCCTGGGATGCTTTTGTTGGTAAATTAATAAATTCAGATATAACATTTGGGGATATATATTCTCGAATACTAGAAAAAGATGATTTGTCGAAAGGTATATAATGGCGCTAACCGAAGCAGAAAAGCAAGCCCTTCTTAAAGACTTTCTACCAACTTTGGGTAGTTCCAATCCCGCTCCTGTGACAGCAGCCGTAGAAGGCGACCTAGCCATTGATCGTGTGTATACTGGAAAGTCTGTAACTAAGACTAAAGGCGCAAGTCACATGTTCCCTAAAGGCATTACCTATACCGAGCAAGAAACAGTATCTACTTCTGAAAAAATTAATGAATACTATGACTGGACCCCACAGCAATATAATGCTTTTGTATCTAAGTTAAAAAAATTAAATTACATAGGTAAAAATGCTACTGTAACAGAACCTCAGGTTCAAGCGCTTTGGGTAAGTGCAGTAACTGGAACTTCTAGGTTCTATAATACTACAAACGGCAAAAGAAAACTTACGGTTGATGACTACCTAAGCCTATATGCTCCAGCAAAAGGCAAAGAAGATGCCAACCTACCAACACAAACTATCCAAAAGTTTGCTCCAGCAGTAGTCGACAGCCTTATTAATGAGTTTGTTCAAACAGGAATTGGTCGCAAAGCAACAGAAGCGGACTATGCAGTATATCGTCCAATAGTTAACAAGATGATCAATACTGGCTCTACCACAACTGAGGTCGAAAAAGGTGGTAAACTTATTAGAACCACAACTCCTACTTTTAGTAAGGAAGAGGCTGGTGCTGCGATTACCAAAAAACTTGAAACTAATGTTGATACCAAACTAGAAGCAAAACGTCGTAAGGCATTTGAGTTTAATCAAGTAGTTAACAAAGTAATGTCTGGAGGAATCTAATGGCCACTAACCAGGCATTTACTGAGCAATCACTTAGCATGATTCTTGCTCTTTCTAGTTCAGACCCAGATATGGCAAGGGCTTGGGAAGCATATGAACTTGGCAGATACGATGAGGCTACCTCATATCTTATGGCTAGTGCTTTCTATAAGAACAACAGTCAATCTGCTCGCCAAAGAAAAGAAGCACAGATTAACCAACCTGGTGCTTACCAGATTCAATTAGAGTCATACAAACTTGCTTCTAAGAAAAGACTTGTTTCAAGTGGTGTAAGAATAGGTGCTGCCGACTTCAATAGAATGGCAGAGACGGCATTCCTTAATGGATATACCGATGATCAACTAGACCAAGCCGTTCTTAATAGTGGCAAGGCAGATGTATCAGGCGGAGATATCCTAGGAGATGTCACCCAACTTAAGACTTTTGCTAACTCATATGGAGTAGTATCTCTTTTGAATGATAACTATTGGAAATCTAAATCACAGCAATTGTTTGCTGGAGAAACAACTAAAGAAGATATTGAAAAAGAAATTCAAGGATTATCTGCAACAGCATACCCAGCATATTCAGAAAACATCTATAAGGGTGTTTCTCTTGTTGCTCAAACATCTAACGTTATACAGACACTTGCTACTTTCCTAGAAAAAGATGCAGATACAATATCCTATGACGATCCTTTTCTACGCCAAATTCTTCAATATGTAGACCCTACAACTGGAAAGCCGACAGCAATGCCTCAATGGTTAGTTGAAAAAACAGTAAAAAGCCATCCAGATTGGGCCAAGACCAAGAATGCCCAAAGCACATTTGATTCACTAACAATGCAGGTTGCTAACGATATGTTTGGAGGTGCTATCTAATGCCAAGTCTTGATTCCATAATTGAAGAAAGAAATGCAGCAGCCGCTAAGGCAGCCGCAGCAGCGCCAGCAATAGCCAAACCATCAGCACCAGCAGCAACACCAACAAGAACTATAACAACACCATTTGATACTGGTGCGGGAACGCCAACTGGTGCAGGAACTTATACAACAACAACTACAACACCCGCCCCCACTTACACTGGTCCAAGCGCAGCAGATACGGCAGCAGCAGATAAGTTAGCAAAAGATAAAGCAGATGCAGAAAAAGCAGCAGCAGATAAGTTAGCAAAAGATAAAGCAGATGCAGAAAAAGCAAAAGCAGATGCAGAAGCGCTAAGATTAGCAAAAGAAGCGGAAGCAAAGTCACGTGCACTTGCAGATCAAGCAGCAGCAACACAGGCAGCACTTACTGCCCAAATTGAAAATGCTAAAGCAGAAGCAGCCCGTAGCGCCTCAGCAGCGCTGGCATTAGAACAAGCCAAGGTAGCAGCACTCACTGCGCAAAAGAATTCAGCAGCAGCATTGGCTGCTCAGCAAGCAAGCAAGGAAGCAAATGATGCAATTGCTGCTCTTACAGATCGTTTCACTAAATATAACTTAACTAGCCTTATTCCAAAAATTAAAGAACTTGCTATATCTGGAGCAACCCAAGATACCATTACTCTTCAATTGCAAGAAACTCCAGAATATCAAAAACGATTTAGAGCCAACCAAGAGCGCGTAAAGAAAAACCTCAAGGTTCTGTCTGCAAGCGATTACTTGAATGTAGAAGATGCGTATCGTCAAACCTTGCGTTCTTATGGATTAAATCAATTTGATAATGATGAGTATGTATCTCAATTTATTGCTAACGATGTATCTGCTACAGAACTTTCAAACAGAGTTGTGACTGCAGTTCAGCGCGTTAAGAACGCAGACCCAGCAATATCTACAACTTTAAGACGATATTATGGAATTGGAACAAGCGACTTGGTTGCCTATGTTCTTGACCCAGATCAACAATTCCAGAAAATTCAACGCCAGGTTGCAGCAGCCGAAATTGGAACTGCCGCTGGTGTTCAAGGATTTGAACCAGGAGTTGCAGTTGCGGAACAACTTGCATCCCAAGGTATCTCCCAAGCAGAAGCCCAAAAGGGTTACTCTACTATTGCAGACTTTCTGCCAACCGCTGAGAAACTATCTCAGATTTATGGAACAGAAGTTGCATATACTCAAGCAACAGCAGAGCAGGAAGTCTTCAACTCCCTTGCGTCTGCACAACGCACCCGTCAGAAATTAAGCGCAAGAGAAATTGGAACTTTTTCTGGTGCATCGGGTATAGCGCGTGGTTTAAGACCAAAGTCCGAAACAGCGCAATTCTAGAATCCTACGTGGACCGACCAGCCCCACGTAGCGTATAGACTGGTAGCAAGAGCCAACCTATTTCCCCGAATAGAATTGAGGCTTGCGACTAACAACGAATAGAAGGGTGGTTGCTATGAGCAACAACTACTGGGACGAAGAAGACGATGACCAAGATACAACAGATGTGCCTATGGATGGAAGTAACTTACTTAAAAAGTTACGTCAAGCCAAGCGCGCAGATGAGAAGCGTATCAAGGAACTTACTGAGCAACTTGAGGGATTATCCAAGGTGCAGCGTGAGCGAACTGTCAAAGAAGTTCTAGAAAAGAAGGGTGTTAATCCGAAAGCAGCACGTCTAGTGCTAAAGGATTTAGACGATGTCAGTGAAGAGTCAGTTAATAACTGGCTTGATGACAACGCTGAATTGTTTGGTCTAGAAGTCTCTCAGGAAGCACCTAGGGTTGACGAACTTGATCGTGCAGCAATGCGCCAACAAGACATAGTCACTCAAGGGGCTACAACCCCAGACCGCGCGGAAGATATGGCAATGAGAGTTAATAATGCAGAGACTGCAGATGACTTGATTGCGTTAATTCGCGGACAACAATCATAGTTTAACCTAATCACCTTGGAGGTGAACAAATGGCTAATGCCTACGTAACAACTGGCTCTTCTTCTTTAGGAGGAACTGCTGGTAGTGCTGGTTTAGTTCAAAAGGCGTATGATCGTCTTTTGGAATTTGCTCTCCGCTCAGAACCCCTAATTCGTTCTGTCGCAGATAAGCGCCCAACAAACCAATCAACCCCAGGATCAACAGTTGTTCTACAACGTTATGTTGATCTAACTGCTGCTTCTACAGCCCTCACAGAGGATGCTGATCCAGATGCAGTAGCAATGTCTACACCAACAACTGTAACTATTACTCTTGCAGAGTATGGTAACTCAGTTCTTGTTACACGTGCTTTGGAACTATTCAGTCTTTCTGATGTAGATCCAGCAATTGCTAACATCATTGCATTCAACCTTGCAGATTCAATCGACGCAGTTGCTATGACAGAACTTCGTGGTGGAACTAACGTAATCTACTCAGGTTCAACAGCAACATCAACAGCAACAATCACTGCTGCAGCAACAATTTCTTCTGCTAACATCCGTAAGGCTGTTGCAAAGTTACGCTCTGGTAAGTCAGTTGCTCGTAAGGGCTCACTATACTGGGCTGGTATCCACCCAGAAGTTTCACACGATCTTCGTGCTGAAACAGGCTCTGCTGGCTGGTTGCTTCCAAACCAATATGGTTCTGCACAAGACCGTATCTGGGCTGGAGAAATCGGACAATACGAAGGTGCTTACTTCGTAGAGTCTCCACGTCTTTACAACTCAACAGACGGTGCTTCATCAGCACGCAACTACCGCACAATTATTGCTGGACAGCAAGCAATGGCAGAAGCCGTTGCCGAAGAGCCACATGTAGTTATCGGACCAGTTGTTGACAAGTTGATGCGTCACCGCCCAATGGGTTGGTATGGCGTTCTAGGCTTTAAGCGTTACCGCGAAGAAGCACTATACCGAATCGAATCAGGTTCATCAATCGCTTAGTTGATTGAAGGTTGAGCAGTGAGAACGGCGAACACGACTCACTGCTTAACATTGAGTTCACTAAGGAGAACTAATGGCAAACTATACATTCAAGACACCATATGCTCTAGAAGGACCATCTGGTAAACATAGATTGTTTTACTTTGCTAAATTGCGCAAAGGAATTACAATTGTTAAGTCTGGCTCCACATACTCTCAAAAGAGATATATGATGGATGAAGATGCAAGTTTATATGATGTTGTCTATCGTGGTGGTTATAATCATACCGTAGATGATACCGCCAAGGCAGCATTGATTGCTGGTGGCGTAGGTGTTACAGAAGAAAACTTCACAGCAGCATAAGGGGACATATGAAACACTGGGAATACCATCCAGTATACGATGAGACTTGCTTCGGATGTAAAGCGGGAACGCTGCAGATGAACGCAGGAGATGCAACAAGAGATATACCAGATAAGAAATGGAACGCAGAACTCCAAGCCTACAGAGATGCTAGGGACCAAGGTATGCGACCAGCAGGAACAAGTATGCGTCATATCAAAGAAGCGCATACAGCCTCAGAGACTTTAGGTAAAGCCTATAACTCAGAGACTATGCCTAAAGCAAAAGATATAACTAAAAAATCCGTAGAAGTTCTCAAAGAGATTGGACAAATATAATGTCAGTTAAAGGCGAGAAGTACAAATCAATGAAGGCTATGAAGATGCACGAAAAGACAGAACCAATGTCAGCACGTATGAAAGAATATGGCAAGAAGGCTGTTGCTAAAAAGGCTACAATGAAAAAAATGGGCAAGAAGAAGTAAATGGGCTACCTAGATAATTTAATGAAGGAAGCCAAAGATTTTAAAAAGGCTTCCAACAGACGCTCAGAAAGTTCTTATAAGGGCGATACTTATCCTCCAAATGATATTGCTAAGGGTGGCAAAGGTCACGAATATTACGCAAATCAAGCAAATGCTGATCGTCAAAATCAAGATGCACAATTTGGTCAAATGATTGGCGCTCTTATTTTAGGTAAAAGTTATGACAATAAAACTGGAAAATCAATCAAAAGAAAATGAAAGATTCAAGACTAACTAGAGCAGGGGTGTCAGGTTTTAATAAACCTAAGCGCACCCCTAATCACCCTAAGAAGTCACACGTAGTTGTAGCCAAAGAAGGTAGCACTGTAAAGACTATTCGCTTTGGACAACAAGGTGTAACTGGTGATAAGCAACCAACTGCTAGACAGGCTTCATTTAAAGCCCGTCACGCAAAAAATATAGCAAAAGGAAAAATGTCTGCAGCCTATTGGGCTGACAAAGTTAAGTGGTAAGAAAGTAGGGGACAATGGAAGAAACAGTATCAATCGCTTGGTGCGATAATGGTATGGTGGACGGTAAGTTTATGCAAGGTGTTACAGATGTGATGCTCCATTCTGGAGTTCCATTTGCTACTACACTACGCAGTCAAGGAAACCAGATAGGCAGACAACGCGAGACTATTGTCAACTATTGGTATAACAACAAGAAGTCTGATTGGCTACTATGGGTAGACTCAGATGTAGTTATAAGCCCAGAGGTATTCCTCAAACTCTGGAAGAAGAAGGATGCTTTAACTAAGCCACTTCTTACGGGCGTATACTTCACCACAGATACCCCAGAAGAGCCTTTAATGGTTCCAATGCCGACTGTATTTGAGTTCGTCAATGAAGAGAACAGCGTAGGAATCAAACGCCTACATCCTCTCCCTGAGAACCAATTCTTGAAGGTAGGAGCAGCGGGTATGGGATTCGTCCTAATGCACCGTAGCGTAGTTGAGAAGATTAAGGAAGCAGTTCCTGGAGCACCACTCTTTACAGAAATTGGTGTGGATAAATCCTTTATGGGAGAAGATATCTACTTCTTTGCTCTATGCGATAAGGCTGATATCCCCGTATGGTGTGATACCTCAGCACTTGTTCCGCATATGAAACGCTTCTCGTTTGATGAGCATTACTACAAAGCATTTATGGGTGCTCCTGCAAAGGAAAAACCCAAGTCAAAGATTATTACGCCTAACAGAAAATAAGGAGTTACAATGGCACTAGGCAAAGAAGGTAGCAGTTTTAACGCAGAACTTAATCGTCTTGCGGGAACAACTGGTAAGGCAGACCAAGGTGCGGCTAATACATATGCCAGCACATCTGGTAAAGGAATCATTGGTGCTCTTAACATAAAGGCTAGTGCTTCACGCCAACCTAATGACTATAAAGGTCTTAATGCTATATGTAACGAACTTGCTGGGACTACTGGGCTATCTGCGCTTGCCGCGTTACGAAGTATAAACGTATGAGTGCAAAATATAACCTGGTCTGCAAGCAGGCAAATACATTCAACTTTCAGTTCTCTATCAAGAACGATTCAGTTCCTTGGAACATAACCAATTATGTGGTGACAATGACAGTTAGACCATTTGTAGGTGCAAGCACAACTACTGTTGTAGCAACAACCGTAAATGGTTTGATCGTGCTAGACCCAACAAACGGTAGAGTTACAGTAACTATTCCTTCTGCGACTACCGCCGATTTCACTCCATCTCGCCACGAATATGACATAGTCTTTGATTCTGGCACAGTAACAACAACAATCCTTGAAGGTAAATTCGTAGTAACGGCAGGAGTAACAGTATGAGTGAGACAGTAATTGTAGTTGAATCTATCACGCCTCAGGTATCTGTATCTATGTCTAACGATCAAGGGCCACAAGGTATCCAAGGACTTCCAGGGCTAGTTCCTGTATTCTCACGTCAGAATGAACTTTCCGTAGTAACGGGACAAACACGGTTCTACTTTGAAGAAGCAAGAACCATTACTAAGATTCGAGCAAGTGTAGGGGTAGCACCAACTGGTGCTGCTGTAGTTGTAGTCGTGTATGTTAATGGAACTTCCATTGGTACATTGAGTATAGCAGCGGGCTCGAATACAACCACTTTAACCGTAAGCAAAGAGGTTACTGCTGGAGATTATGCCACAGTAAGTATTACTGGTATAGGCTCTACCTACCCTGGCTCTAATTTAACCGTAAGTTTAACAATCAATTAAGGAGAATAATAAATGGCACTAATATCCACAACCGAAGCCAATCAAGCCTTATCCACAACTGGATGGGGATATGTATCACTTCACACAGCAACAACTTCAACAACAGGTGCGGCTGAAGTAACTGGTGGTTCACCAGCATACGCACGTGTTGCAGCAACTTGGAACGCAGCATCAGGTGGTTCAGTTACAAACTCAAATGCTATGTCAATTAACCTTCCAGCATCAACAACAGCAACACACTTTGGTGTTTGGTCTGCTTCAACTAGTGGAACATTTTACATCGGTGGAGCACTTGCATCATCTGTAACAACTGGAACAACACAGGGTGTTGTAACAATTGCTGCAGGAGCACTTTCAGTCTCTGCTTCCTAATTAGTTTAACGTTTGTCATTGCCAGGGGATTACTTCAACTTTAAGGAGATTTTATGATGAGTCACGTCACCAAGTTCTCCTTTATGGATAAGGAGTAAGCCCCTATGGCAGTAACACAAGCAACAATACCTGTAAGTAATAGCTCATCAACATCTAGTACAACGCTAACACTTAGTGTTGCATCTAATAGAAATCCTTCTGGAAGTTATAGCATTGTAAGCGTAGCGTGGGACCCAACAACAGGTTCTGGAACTCCAACAATTTCAAGCATTACAGATACTTTATCTGGAACTTGGGTTGCCTTAACTGGATACTCTTATCCAACAACCACAACAACTCTTGGAACTGGTGTAAGAACTCAAACTTGGTATAGGTCAACAGCAGGTTCTGGAACTGCCTATACTGCTACAATTACTTGGTCTGCTGCTGTAGTTGCAAAAGTAGCAAGACAATATTCATTTATTGGTATAGACTCTGGATTTCCAACTCCAACGGTTGCATCAATAAATGGAGCAAGCGCTACAACAATTGCATCTATGACAACGCCAGATATAACTGCAAATGATTTAGTCCTTTTGGTTGTTGCCCAAGAAAATGTTGGAGCCCAGGTTGAGCCAACATCTCAAAGTGGTGCTACATCTTGGAATGGATCAGGTGGACTTACCGTAGGAACTGGTGCTGCTGGAGTAGGCGTATCAATGCACACTTTAAATACTACAGGTTATGTTGGTGTATCTGGAGTTCAAACAGTTTCAGGTGCTACTGTTGCTACAGCAGCAAACTACGCTGCACAACTTATAACATTTTATGGCTTTAGATATGCTAGGACTGGCACAGCAAGCATATCCCTTGTTGCTACTGCAACTGCATCATTAAAATTCCCAGCAACTGGTTCTGCTGCAATTGATATTTCTGCAACTGGAACTGGCCAGTTACCGTCTGCGTTGCCAGCAACTGGGACAGCAAGCATCTCCATTGACGCAACTGTTTCCGTCGGTTTATCAGATTTATTTATAAGATCTGGTTCTGGCGCAATAGAACTTGTTGCTTCTGGCAGTGGAACTCTTAATGCAATTAGCCTAGGATATCCAGCAACGGGAACTGCAAATATATCTATCGTCGCTTCTGCTTCAGCAACAATAGCATTTATATACTCAGCAACAGGAACTGCAAGCATTTCCATTGCTGGAACAATGACTGCTACGGTTGATTTTCCAACAAAACCATATGTGAGCAATTTTTATAGCACAACATCATTTGCTAGCGGAACGACTACAACTCTCAGCATTGGCCCTAGTTATGCTCTAGAAAAAAATATTGTATTAATTGCTTTTGATAATAACTCATCAGTCCAGACTATTACTGGCGTTACAGACACTCACGGGAACACATATACTCCTTTAATCTCTCAATTATCTCAGCCTGCAACCCAGGGCAACCAAGATGGTTTAATATATGCAGCGTATATATCCGACTCTGTCACCGATGCAACAACTAATACAATAACTGTAACCAACTCTGTTTCAGTAACTTCAGGTCACAAACGCGCAGTGCAGGTATATAAAGTTCTTGGTATAACCCAGACTCAACCAACAAGCGCTACAACAAGATTATCAACTACAATATCCGCTACTTGGACATCTCCAATAAAGTCTTGGAACAATATTCTTTTTAGTGCTATGGGAATTGAAGCGAGCCAATCCTCTGTTTCGGGAACTGTTGATATTTCTGGAGAAACTTGGTCAACAGTAAACTGGACCCGAGCAGGCGGAACAACGACTGCTGGTTTAGATTTAGCAAGCCAGTATAAAGTATTAACAACAAGTGGGACTGAATCTCTTAGATGGACTGGTTCTGCTAGTTCTGATAATATTGAACACGCTTTTATATTATCATATGACTCTGCTTATAAGTTTGCTCAAGGAACTGCCAGTATAAGTATAGTTGCCACTGCAACTGCAACTCTAACATTTCCACAGACAGCAACTGCAGTAATCAGCATAGGGGCTTCTGCTACAACTGATGGATTGCTTCGCTACCCTCTAGTTCTAGAAGGTTTAATTACCCTGGTCGCCGAGGGTATAGTAACGCTAACTCAGTCAGACATTCCTGCAGTTGGTAGTGCAAATATTGGCCTAGATGCTATTGGTTCGTTTGATACACTAACCTTAAGTCTCGGCACAGGAACTGCCAATATAGACCTTAATGGAGTAATAACTGCAACTCAATTAAAGTTGCCAGCAACAGCATCTGGAAATATAGATTTGACCTCAACAGCAGACGCAACAGTCGTAGCATTCGGACTGGTCGGCTGGGGAATACCACTTTAACAACAACAAAGGAGAATGATGGCAACGCTAAAGGATATGATTGACGAGATTCGGTCAAGTCTGGCTGGTTACACACTACGTCAAGACCGCATCACCTATCTTGCCAACGCTAACGGCATCACCACAACTGATGCATCAATTCAAATTGGCTCTGCCAATAACCTTGCAAAGGGTGTAATTGAAATTGATAATGAGTTGATCTGGATTGACTCCTTTGATAAGGCTACTAACACACTAAATGTTATTCCAGGATTTGGTCGTGGATATGGCAATACTAACCCAGCGCCACATAACCAGAATGCCCAGATTGTCCTAGCCCCGACATTCCCAAGAACAAATATTAAGCAAGCAATTAACACAGCAATCCAAAGCGTCTTCCCAAAACTCTTCTCCGTATCTTCAACAACCTTTACCTACAATCCAGCAGTAAGCACATATGCCCTGCCAGATGATGCACGAGACATCCTTGGAGTTAGTTGGCAGTCTGTTGGTCCATCTAAAGAATGGATTACAGTTAAGCGCTGGAGAGTAGATTTGATGGCAAACTCTGCTGCCTTTAATAGTAACGCAACAATATCAATTTATGATGGAATTACAGCAGGTCGAACTGTCCAAGTTTGGTATACAACAGAACCTGGAACTTTAGAGAGTGACACCGAAGACTTTACAGAAGTTACTGGGTTGCCTCAATCAGTACAGGATGTTATTATCCTTGGCGCTTCATATCGCCTACTATCATATCTTGATGTTGGTCGTATCAATCTTACATCTGCCGAATCAGATTCCGCCGATACCAAACTGCCTTCTAGCGCAGGAACAAGCGTATCTAAGTATCTATACGGACTATATCAACAAAGACTTAATGAAGAAGCAAGCAGATTGCTTGGCAAGTATCCTACAAAACTCCACTACTCACGCTAAGGAAAATAAATGACACGCAAATATTCGAGCGTTAGCAACCAAACAACACTGAGCGCTTCGCTATCAAGTTCGGCAACAAGCATGACTGTTACCGCTGGTGGTGCTTTGGTTCTACTTGGTGGACAAACACTAGGAGCAAGCAACGTTGATCAATTTACAGTTGCTATTGACCCAGATACTATTAACGAAGAAGTAGTTTTTGTCACAAACGTTACAAGCGATACAATCACAATTGTTCGTGGTCGGGCTGGGACATCCGCTATTACCCACTCAACAGGCGCAACAGTCCGCCACGTTCTTACAAGCAATGATCTAGATTACTTTACTACTGGCGTAGATAACTCAGTGCAACTTACTGGTGCTCAGACAATTGCTGGCGTAAAGACATTCTCTAACTCTCCTGTTATCTCTACAATTACTAATACAGGAACTTTGACACTTCCTACTTCAACCGATACTTTAGTAGGTAGGGCCACAACTGATACTCTTGGAAACAAGACTCTTACAGCCCCAGTTATCTCTACAATTGTTAATACTGGAACCCTTACACTCCCAACATCGACTGATACTTTAGTTGGTCGCGCTACTACAGATACCTTGACCAACAAGACTCTGACTGCTCCAATTATCTCTACTATCTCAAATACTGGAACAGTAACTCTACCAACTGCAACGGACACTCTTGTTGGTAAGTCCACAACAGATACTCTGACCAATAAAACCATATCTGGTTCTTCAAATACCGTTACAAATATTGCTAACGCAAGTTTAACAAATTCAAAAGTTACGCTAGGTTCAACAGATGTTAACTTAGGAGCAACAGTTACATCTGTAGCAGGATTGACTTTAACATCCCCAACTTTAACATCGCCAACCGCAACTGCTCTTTCTATCGGTGCAGGAACAGCAACCGCAGGAACTGCACCAATCAAGATGACTTCTGGAACTAACCTAACTTCTGCAGAAGCAGGAGCAATTGAGTATGATGGAAAGGCTGGCTATCTAACAACTAGCACAAGTCATGGACGCGGTGTTATTCCAACAACAATTATTGCATCCAGCACAGCAACAAAAGCCTTAACGTCTGCTACTACTGCAAATCAACCAGTATTTGCTACACCAACTACTGGCGCTATTACAGTGGCAGCAAATACTACCTATCTTATGGAAGGTTTTATTTCACTACTTACTGGAACAACTGCTCACACAATAGCATTTTCTCCACTTGGCACAGGAACCGCTGCTGTTGCCAGCGCTTCTTATACTGCAATATTTGTAAATGCATTAGTAAATACAGTTGCAACTCCAAATATAACTTATTCAAATGCTGCAACATCTACTGTCATAAGTGGTAGTGGAACTTCTGCTGGAAAGTCATTTTTTATTAAAGGAATCATCAGAATTACTACTGCTGGAACATTAATTCCAGGTATTACATTTTCTGCCGCACCTGGCGGAACTAATACAGTTTCAGCAAACTCTTACTTGTCATTAACACCAATTGGATCTGACACAGTAACAACAGTCGGAGCCTGGGCATAATGGCATATGGCGATGATGTAACCGAAGCAATACCCTATGCCCTCTCCAGAGCAACAGGTATTGTTACATACACACCTACTGGTGAAAACTACGATTTAGCAATCAATGGGCAACCATTCTTTATGGCTACTGGGGATACCTATCCTTATCGTAGACAGACTGCTCAATATCGCAAGAATCAAGTAGACCAAAGCAACGAGCCTGGAGAACAGTCAATTACTGGCTGGTGGGTTCGTGCTCAATCATCCTTTCATAAGGGCTCAGGAATTAAATTTTATGACCCTTCATCTGGCGAAGTTGTGCTATACCGTTTTACGGATAGCAAGGGTGTAAACGTCTGGGAAAAAGGAGAAGTATCTCTTCTTAAATCTTCCAGCCAAGATCACGTTACCACTGGTCCAATTGCTACTAACGAAAGACCACAGCAATCAATGCGCTCTATAACTTGGAGTGGCATGGATGGCGTTCTGCTGCGCGACGAGTATGATGTAGATAAGGTTTACCCTCGGATTACTGGTTCTATCACAAACAAAGCACTTACAAGCAACGTTGCTACTCTAACATCAACAGCACATTCGTTTACTGTTGGCATGACTGTTGTAGTAAGTGGAGTAGATGCTACGTTTAACGGAACCTATACAATTACTGCTGTAACTGCCAATACATTTAGTTACGCTAAAACCGCGTCTAACGTAGCCTCAACAGCCGTTAACCCAGTTGGTAGCGTCCACTCTAAAGTAACAAAGTTTGTTAACTATACTGCTGGTGCTGGAGTTTACCCAATATATGATGTGTGCGATGATGGAACATATGCATATTGGGTTACTAACGTAACAACTGGTGCAAATACTAAATTCACTATGTATAAGAAGCCTCTTACTGGTAATGCTGCAGATACCTCTGACGAAGTGAAGATGTTTGATGTCACAGGGACAACTGCAACTAACGCTATTATTGATTATGTAAAAGAGCGTTTAGTTCTTTGTGTAAACAATGCAGTATATGAAGTAACATCCTCATCAACTTCTTTGCCAACAGCAATCTATACCCACCCAACAAATGGATTTACCTTTACCTCTATTACTGCATCTGGCCCAGCAATTTACTTGGCTGGATATAATGGTATAAAATCATCAATCATCAAGTTCACATTAACAACAACTGGAGCAATGCCTACCCTTAGCGGTGGAGCATCTGTTGCTGCTGAACTACCCACTGGTGAAAAAGCATTTAAGATTTTCTATTATCTTGGATACATGATGATTGGAACTAATAGAGGAATCCGTGCTGCTCTTGTATCAGACCAAGATGGGTCAATTAGTTATGGCCCTCTTATTGTAGAGACAAGCCAGACATGTTATGACTTTGCTAGCCGAGACCATTACGTATGGTGTGCAACAAGTGTAGATGGTCAACCTGGAACTATCCGCATTGACTTAAACTCTGAAATAGAAACACTTCGTTTTGCTTACGCTAACGATGTCTATTATGATACAGAAAATACAAATCCGACTACCGCTTCTGCTTTTGCTGGGTCAACCAATAGACTTATGTATGCCTCCGCATATTCTAGTTCTACAAATGGAAACGTATACTGTGAGGACCTGACATCTCTCATGGAGCGTGGGTCCTTAACGACTGGCTGGATTCGTTATGCTACTCTTGAGAATAAAGTATTCAAAAACATCAAGGCAAAAGTTGATAACAACTATGGTGGATTAACCATTGAGTCTCACACAGCCGATGGTAACTATTTTACAATTGCTAACTTCTCCGAGAAGAGTGCCACACCAGAAGTATCAGTGAGTTACCCAACAGGCTCTAGCGAGTATATCTCTTTCAGATTTAACTTAGTTAGATCAGAAACTTCTGCATCGCAGGGACCTATCCTATATGGATACCAACTTAAATCATTGCCTGCCATACCTCGTCAACGACTAATCCAATATCCCTTATCTCTCTACGATAGAGAACTGGATACATTTGGAGTCCAAGTCGGACACGAAGGTGCTGCATTTGATAGGTTGCAAGACCTGGAACTTGTAGAAAACTCAGGCGATAGCATCCGTATTGAGGATTTCCGAACAGGAGAATCTTATTTGGGTCTTATTGAAGAAATGCAATTTATAAATTCCACCCCCTCAGATAAACGATACTCTGGGTTCGGTGGCATCCTACTACTCACGATTCGGACTTTATAATGACTATCGCCAACTGGGCATCACTAATTGTAGCAATTATCGCAATCATAACAACATTTGCTGGAGTAGTTAGATGGTTAGTAAAACACTTTCTTTATGAACTACGTCCCAATGGTGGTGATAGTCTTAAAGACCAAGTGAATCGATTGGAACGTCGGGTTGACGAAATCATTGATATGTTAATTGAGAACCGTCAATGACCCAAGTAGAAGCATTTTTAGAGATAGCCCAGGCTGAAATTGGCGTAGCCGAAAAAGAAGGCAACAAAGTTAAATACAACAAGGATAATGGACAACCTTGGTGTGGTTACTTCGTCAACTGGTGTGCCACCCAGGCCAAGATAAAGATTCCTAACTGTGTCTATACCCCCGCTGGCAAAACAGGATTTCAAGGCCTCGGCACTTGGTTTAATGCAGCAACAGAAAAGCCACAACCTGGCGACATAGTTTTCTTCGACTTCCCTGGCGGCGAGAAGGTAGATCACGTTGGTATCATCCTAAAAGATAATGGCGATGGGACAGTTACTACTATTGAGGGTAACACCTCCCCAGAGAAGAAACCTGCTGGCTCACAAGCCAATGGTGGAGAAGTTGCTCAACGCATCCGTGCATACAAAGAAAAAAACAAACGTAATCTTACAGTCTTTATCGTAGGATACGGCAGACCGAAATGGAGCAAGTAATGAACAAAGATAAAGTTAAAGCAATAGTTCTATCATACCTACGTGCTGCTTTTGCAGCAGCCCTGGCAGTATATCTAACTGGCAATGCAGACCCAAAGGCGCTTGGAATGGCTGCTCTTGCTGCCGTTGCTGGCCCTGTGCTCAAATACTTAGATAAGTCTGCAAAAGACTTTGGACTAGTAGCAAAAGAATAGCCTTTAAACGCCCTCAGAGGCCCCTTAGAACGACGAAACCCCCTTACCTCGGTAACTACACCAGGGCGAGGGGGTCTTTTGTCATTCTTGAGGTTATTCGTCCCAATCCTCAAGATCGATTTCTTCCAATTGGTCTAAGACCGAATGAAGACGCTTATGGCTTTGCCTTGCTCTATATTCATCGATTACTGACACTACTAGGTGAACTGTTAGGGCTCCAAGTGATGAGCCAAAGAACACGGCCCAGAAGGTAGAAGTTGACATATTACTCCTTAGATATTATAATATATTATATAATCTATTATATACTCAAAAGGCTGAAAGCCTTTATCGTATATATTATCTTATAGATAAATTATACACATAGCCTTCGGCTATTGTCAACTTATACACACCAACCATTAAGTTGACTTTCGTCAACAGTGTGTTATTATTTTCCTATGTCAATTGAACTAGAAGAATATACCTTACCTGAGCACATCTCCTACTCAGCGTTCACTACCTATGTAGCCTGTGGCTACCAATACTATTTAGGGCGGCTACTCAACAAGAAAGAAGAGCCATCGGTTTGGTCAGTCGGTGGCTCTGCTTTTCACCTTGCCTGCGAGAACTACGATAGGACAACCCTATGATGCAAGACCCAGTAAGACAACTATGGGACCAAGCATGGTCTGAGTGTAAGGGTGATACAGACCTAACCAATGCAAGAGTTGGTGGTCGTGCTAGTAAAGTCAACCCCAATAAGGAAGATGTAAACTTTTGGCAAAATACTGGACCAACTTGGGTTCAGAACTATATCGCTTGGCGTAACGCTAATCCCAATTGGAAGATATGGGTGACTCCTGATGGAGAGCCTGCAATTGAACTAGCACTTGACCCAGTAGTCGCTGGCGTTCCGATTAAAATGATTCTTGATAGAGTGTTTGAGGTCAATGGGCAACTTGTCATTGTCGACCTCAAAACCTCGAAAGACACACCAGCAAGCAGCCTACAACTTGGCTTCTATAAACTTGGGCTTGAACAAGCCTACGGTATGGAAGTTAAGTGGGGTAATTACTACATGTCTCGCGGTAGCAATACCGTAGATATGATTGACCTATCTGAGTATACCTATGACAAGATGGAATATTTAGTTAGTAAGTTTGACAATGCACGAAAGGCAGGTATATTCTTGCCCAACACAAACTCTTGCCAGTACATGTGTGGACTCACTCAGTACTGTCAATTCAGCGCTAAGAAGGAGAAGTAAATGGCTAATGAAGACTGGAAGTTACAGGTATCTTACACGATACCAAATGGTCCAATGATTAACGTAAGAGCACAAAGTGCGGATGAACTATCCATATTGCTTGAAGGCACAGGAGACTACTCTACTCAGATTGCAGCAGTTCAGTTACTGATTAAGGCAGCGTTTGCAGCAGCCCCTTTGGTAACGTCGCCTACAACGGTAGGCACAGAGCAGTCAACGAACTCCGCTCCACCCCAGGCAGCGGTAGCACCCGTTACCTCAATGCCACCACAGGCGGTGGGAGCAGGACCAACGTGTATGCACGGAAACCGCAAGTACAAGTCGGGAATCTCGGCGAAGACGGGCAACCCTTACGCGATGTGGGTCTGTCCACAACCGCAGGGCGCGGACCAATGCAAGCCAGTGAACTAACACAGCAAGAAATAATCTATCCGTTTTAATAATTAAGGAGGGGTAATGCGCACATTAGTTCGTTCAGTAGGCAAGGCGAGTATAGGCGGGGAGCCCCTTCCTAGTTGTTTTCGGGCATTTGAGAATAGCAAGATCGTAATCCGTCGTTCAGAAGTATCCATGTTCGCAGGTGCACCAGGGGCAGGTAAATCAACACTTGCCCTTGCGTTAGCACTAAAGACCAATGTCCCAACTCTTTACATATCAGCAGATACTAACGCACACACTATGGCTATGCGACTAGCGTCAATGATTTCAGGTAAGAGTCAGAGTGATGTAGAACAAAAACTTAATACTGATATAGGTTGGACTAAGGCTGTTCTACAAAAGGGTAGTCATATCGTGTGGTCGTTTGAGTCATCACCCACACTAGAAGATATTTCAGAAGAAGTTCAAGCATTTGAAGAACAATGGGGTTGCCCCCCATCTATGATTGTTATTGATAACCTAATGGATGTAGCCACCGATGGTGGTGAAGAGTTCGCATCAATGCGAGCCATAATGAAGGAGTTGAAATATCTTGCCCGTGCTACTAACGCTGCGATTGTTGTATTACACCATACTTCTGAGGCTGTTCCAGGCACTCCCTGCCAGCCTAGGTCGGCTATCCAAGGTAAGGTCTCTCAACTCCCTGCTCTTATCTGCACACTCGGAACAGTTGGAACTTCAATGGGTGTCGCATCAGTCAAGAATCGCTATGGCAGAGCCGATGCGGGAGGGACTCTTATGACTTGGTTAGCATTCAATCCTGAGTATATGTATGTAGAAGATATTCCAGAGAACTCATAATGATAACATCATACGCGCTTACTCCACAAGAAGAAGCAACCGCCGTTGAGGTAGGATACCAACGTCAGAAGCCTTACTTCGGAGACCCCACAAAGAATATTAATTACTCAGAGGGCGATCTTTGGGAACTATGGCAACATGCTGTTGCCGCTGGTAGTGAACTAGCATTTGCTCGCATGGTTGGTAAGACTGACTTTGTTCCTCACTTCAACAAGTGGAAGAATGAGTTAGATATTCCTGGACTTGGGGAAGTTCGTTATTCATTTAACGAGCAACCTAAGTTAAGATACACGAATCGTGATGATGACACTCTTGTATACATTCTAATGGCTGATGGTATGCGCCACAAGACCAGACGCGTAGCGCCTGACTGGCTAGGAGTCCCTTACAGGGCTCTAGGTTGGGCTTATGGTAGCCAATGCAAGAAGGAAGCGTTTAGATACAATGACAAGTCTTGGTATGTCCCTGTATCTCATTTACAACCTATGCACTTACTACCACTATGACAACTAGGAAATCGCACAAGGCGAGGGGAGCAACTTTTGAAACAGACATTCGTGATTGGTTTCGTAGCAGGGGGTATGACGCTGAGCGTCTTGCTCGCGCTGGTGCTAAAGATGAGGGAGATGTTGCAGTTCGGGCGGATTTTCTCGGAAACATTGGAGTTATCGAGTGCAAAGCCCCAGGGGCGGGCAACGCTATTGACCTCAGCGGTTGGACGAAAGAGGCTCAAACGGAAGCGACGCATTATGCGGAAGCAAGACAGATTGAGCGCGGAAAAGTTCTTCCAGCAGTAGTTATTAAAGCAAGAGGTAAATCAATTGATGATGCGTATCTAGTATTTAGGTTGGGGGATGTCTTTGGAAACTAAACACGTAGTTATGTTTTCTGGAGGTATTGCTTCCTGGGCCACAGCAAAGATCATAGCAACCGCGTATGGGACAGATAATCTATTCCTTGTATTCTCAGATGTAAAAGGCAATAGCGAGTCACCTCATATTGGCGAGGATGAAGATACCTATAAATTTATAGATGCTGTTGTAAAAAATATTGGTGGAACTTATATCTATCTAAACGAAGGTAGAGATATTTGGGAAGTATTCAAGGATTCTAATTTCTTAGGTAATAGTAGGGTTGCTAAGTGCTCTCATGAACTTAAGCAAAAGCCTGCTTGGGAATGGGTAACTAACAACTGCGACCCAGAGAACACTATAATCTACGTTGGTATTGATTGGACTGAGGTTCATCGCCTACCAGCAATCGAAAAGAATTATGCCCCATACAAAGTAAAGGCTCCACTTACTGACCCACCTTACATTGATAAAGATGAATTGATAAGGCTAGCAGAGAAGGATGGTCTGCCCATACCTAAACTGTATACTCTAGGATTTCCCCATAATAACTGTGGTGGTGGATGTGTAAGAGCAGGTCATGGACAATTCAAAAAGTTGTTGCAAATAATGCCTGAGCGGTATGCTATGTGGGAGCAGAAGGAAGAAGAAGTTCGCCAACACATTGGGAAAGATGTATCTATCCTAAACGATAGAAGCGGTGGCGGTCCTCGTAGACCTTTAACGTTAGCACAGTTTCGCAAAAGAGTAGAAGATGAAATAGAAGAGATAGATGAATTAGATATTGGCGGTTGTGGATGTTTCTTTGAGGATGTGGATGCCGATGACGGATGATCTTCCAGATATAGTTTCAGTTCTTGAGCACTACGGAGCAGTAGTCCGAAGAACAACAGGGCAAGTAAATATAAAGTGTCCGTTCCACGATGACACTCATAGTTCGGCAAGTTTTAATAGCAGGGAAAATATATTTAATTGTTTTGCGTGTGGTATGCAAGGCAACAGTTTACAGATAATTGCGAAGCAGGAAAGGTGTGACATACGTGAAGCAAAGTCTATCGCAGAAAGAATTACTGGCGAAAGCCACAACCAAATACGCAGCAAATATTCATCTGGCCGAAGATTACCTAATAAGTCGGGGAATAACCAAGGAAGTGGCACGGATGGCACGATTAGGCGTAGTCGCGGAGCCTGAGGTAGGACATGAAGCGTTTCAAGGAAGATTAGCAATACCCTACATCACCAAAACTGGTGTAGTTGATTTAAGATTCCGCAGTTTGAATCCTGCCGTAGAACCTAAGTATATGGGCATGACTGGTGCGGAAACCAAGATGTATAACGTGTTAGATATTGATAGAGCAGGCGATTGGATTGGAGTATGCGAAGGTGAATTGGACACTATCACTCTTAGTGGGTGCGTTGGGATTCCTTGTATCGGAGTTCCTGGTGCTAATAGTTGGAAGAAGCATTATACTAGATTACTTGCGGATTTCGAGAGAATCTTTGTCTTTGCAGATGGCGACCAACCTGGAAAAGAGTTTGCAACTGGCCTCGCAAGAGAACTCCCAGTCACAGTCGTGCAAATGCCAGACGGAGAAGATGTCAACAGTGCATATGTCAAATACGGTTCCGATTATATCAGAGAAAAAGTAGGACTCAATGAATAAGATACCTCCATGCCCTGTGTGTGGCGAGCACTTCGATAATGTATTTGAAGCGACAGACCATTTACTAGAAGATAACGACAAAGAATTTGATCCAAAGTTAATCTTGCCTAATGGATATACTTTAATGGTTGGTTCACTACTTAGATGTCTATTTAGTTATGCTGATAGTCCAAAAGATATTAAGTCAATAACTCAGTCGACATACGCTACGCTATACGCAGCGGAAACTAATCCAGGTGAGATGAAATCAATCATAGAAGATATGATTATCAAAGAGACTATGAATACAATAGATGATGAACTGATTCAATTACTAGAAGAAGCGACACCCGATGAAGAAGATGGAGAATGAGGAAATATGGCAGATTATAGAACATATAAGGAACCAGGGATTAAACATAAGCCAATACCAGGTGGAAGAGAATACACTAATTATAACCTTGAAGATTCCATTGCTAAGCCGAAGCCAGTAGAGGATGAAGCCTATGCTGCTGCGAGAAAAGCAAGTGCTGAAAGCAGATTCGTAAGTGATGTAACTTTAATTTATACTGAGTTGGAAGATTTGCTTCTATCCAAGCATAAAGACTATGGCTCAAGCAACATCTCAAACGCACCTGGGGGTGCACTTAACGGCCTCCGAGTAAGAATGCACGACAAGTTGGCTCGCATAAATAACTTGGTTGATACCAATAAAAATCCAGAGCACGAAAGTTTAGAAGATTCATTTAAGGATATGGCTAACTATGCAATCATAGGATTGCTAGTCTTAAGAGGAAAGTGGGAAAAATGAAATATTATTTATCGCTTCCATTCATATGGATAGCAAAGGCTGCTTATGATATTCACGTGCGATTAGACGGGTATACATCTTGGATTCTTGCACAAGAAGAAGATTTATTTACGCCAGAAGAACTAGAACGTCGATTTGATTCTATTATACTAACAGAAATGGAAAACAACAATGGCTAAAGTATATGGTCCGTATAAAGGAAGCAAGGCTAATGGTGGTAGACCAATTATGGTTATCAAGAAAAAGGTTGGTGGTAAGATAGTAACCACATCTACCAACGCTGCTCGCGCAATCTATGAGAAGGCAACAGGAAAGAAGTTGTCCAAGAAAGTAGATGTAGACCACAAGGATAATAAGGGTCGCGCTGGCACTAATGATAAGATGTCTAACCTAAGTGCATTATCGCATAAAAAGAACGTTGGTAAAGAGAATAAGAGACGAGCGAAATAATGAAAAAGATTGTTATCATTTCAGACCTTCAGGTTCCTTATCACGATGTCGAAGCAACGAAGGCTGTGGCAAAGTTCATTAAGGCATACCAACCTGATACCGTAGCATCCTGCGGAGATGAAATGGATATGCAAACAATCTCGAAGTGGAGTAAGGGAACCGAATTAGAGTATGAGCGTTCTATTGGACGCGATAGGGATATGACTCGTCAAGTTCTATATGATTTAACCATCGAGCATATGGTGCGTAGCAATCATACAGATCGTTTATTTAATACAGTTGCAATGAGAGCGCCAGGATTACTGGGGCTACCTGAACTTCGGTTAGAAAACTTTTTAGGCCTCGATGAACTAGAGATTAAATATCACGCAGACCCATATGAACTGGCTCCAGGTTGGCTTCTAATGCATGGCGATGAAGGCAATGTGCAACCAACAGCAGGTGCTACCGCACTAGGCTTAGCGAAGCGTTCAGGCATGTCAGTAGCATGTGGACATACACACCGCATGGGATTGACACATCATACGCAATCATATCGTGGCGGTAAGCCTAAAACGATATGGGGTATGGAACTAGGCAACCTCATGGACTATCGCAATGCTAAGTATATCAAGGCTGGTCTATTCACTTGGCAACAGGGCTTCGGTATCCTACACGTAGATGGCAAGACAGTTGTACCACAACTCGTACCAATCGTAAACAACTCATTCACGGTAGAAGGTAAAACCTGGAAATGGTAATTGGTTGGGATAGAATTGAACCCTGGAACTACATTGTTATAAATGTAGCACATGAGTATCATAAAAGATATGACATGGTTGAGGTGGATGATATTAGACAAGCACTCTATGAGTGGTTTGCTGAGCATCCACGCAACTTAACCGAGTGGGAAACGCTAGGCGAAAAGGATTCAAAGAATTTGATCTATCGTTCACTTAGAAATAGAGCGTTGGATTATTGTCAGTATTGGAGGGCTAAGTCTATTGGCTATGAGATATCTGATTTATTTTACTACGACCCTGATGTTGTCGAAGCGTTGCTTCCATCCGTATTGCGTGGCGAGATTACTGTAATGCCAGTATTGAATTTAGGTAAAACAGGTAAGCCACCAGCACCAGCAGAAGGTGGCAATATGATGGCGATGATGACAGAGATTGACTCCGCATACCATAAGTTGAACGTTGATGATAGGCGCGTTCTCTTTTATAGATATGCAGAGTCAATGGACTTTGGTGCTATTGCTACTGAGATGGATATCACCTCAGAAGATGCTGTGCGTATGCGTCATAACCGTGCTATTAAGAAATTGATCACTCGCATTGGTGGCTATCGTCCTTACCTAGACCGAGATAGTCCCGAGCCAGTATCCGATTCCCCAGATGAGATAGAACATTCCGAGGACGAAGAGAATGACGAACAATGGGATAAGGACGGGAGCGAGAGCGACCAAGATGCGACAGAAAATGTAGATTAGAGATTTAGTCAGGATACTCCCTCTCCGCTGGGTCTACCCAAGTCTCTGCTAAGTATTCTATGTAATCATTCTCTGCAACCCCTTCCATGTAGGTCTTGAATTTATCATCCCAGTTATACATCTCCGCGTTAGCGTCAGTTAGATACTCCATTAACCTATCGCGCAAAACCTGCATTTCTTCTTCTGTGTATTTAGCCATTAGCCTCCCGTTGAGTAGAACCCCGAACCTTTGAAGTGAACAGGATTCGCTTGCCATATTCTATTCATTAGTATACAGCATTCTGAGCAAGTTGGCAAGTTATCCCTGTCATCTATACTGCGTTGGTGCTCTTCTGATATGCCACACATGGCGCATTTATATTCGTAGTTAGGCATATGAATAGCCTATCCGTCGGGCTAGCCCGACAGTAAAGTTTGTGTCGGCGAACATTTAATACCACCAATTCCTTTCGTGAAATTGCAGAGCACGGCACGGAGTTGCATAGCGATATACGATATAGTCGAGACCTCTATCTATTTGGTCTGTCGCCCGTAGATTGGGAGACATCCCAAGTATTTGCGGAATACCGCCAGCGTTGCGTCCCATTACTTTTACAGAATTGTATGCTTTGCTATTCCATTGGCTCTCCTTTGTCCATAATTTGTCGAGACATCTCCATTGTTTAGTCTCCCAAGCGGATAGTCTATCTCTTGCGTATGCCTTGCTATCTGTCTTAGTCCATTCACGCTTTATTGGTGGACTATCTGCTGATTTAATCGGTATGAAATATGTTAGTATGAACACCGCTATGATGAACAATGCTAATCGTTTCATATTACCTCCTTAAATAAGGTCTTAACCTGTTTAGCATATTAAGTGCTAGCCCTTGTGGAGTAGCAATGTGGTGGCTATCAGGTAGTTCTCCAGCAGCGATCAATCTTTCGCCAGCCATTAGACCACCCCATATGCCATAACTTATATTCTCAAACTTCATACCTTCTTCAAGGCATTTAGTTTTTACGGGACAGTATTTACATATAGCCATAGCCACATTACATTCTTTAGCCGTCTGCTCTAAGCGTTCCTGATAACCAAACCCACGACCTATGTCAGGAAACCATAGGTCAGGGTTCTCATAGTCCTTACAAGCCCCTTGTAGAGGCTCTGATGTCACCATGATTCATGCATCTCATCGTAGGCTACATCAGGGTCAGGGCTATCTACGCCACAGTTACCCTCTTCATGGCGTTCATCGCATTCGTTACATCTAGGGTCTATACCTAGTGCATGGTCATCACCGTCCAACCATTGCGGTTCACTCATTAGTAGTAATCCTGTCTAGTAAGGGAGTCCAGTATATACTCGAACTCAGGTCGGTCTGCTTCAGGTGGTGTCTTATCATCCCAAAACATTTCATATCCGTCATTTTCATTCCAGCGTAAACGACCAGTATATTCACCAGTATTTCCGCCAGTATTAAGTATTACGTCCTTGACCCAAGAAGTAACTTTTGGACCCGAGGATTGAATCATATATTTATTTAGTAACTCTTCTCCAGTTATCTCTTGTGCGATTTTATGGGGCAAGGTTTACTCCTATCTCCTTAAGTAGTTGTCGTGTCTGTGCGATTAGTATATCAGTATCCTTGCCCGATTGCAAGGCGTAGATAGTATTAACAAGATGCTCACGCAATGGAATGATAGATTCCCAACTTACATAGAATCCTTGCTCATCCCAGCGAGCATCTTTCAGTATTTCGTTGTCAGTGCTTTTCAGCATCGAAGAATGTGTCAGCATACCAAGCCCTTCCCTTACGTGCATTTGATTGATATCTATCGGTCTCAGGAGACCAGCATAGGCATGTATTGTCATACAGCCCCGAGCAGTCATAGCAGGTGAAGCATGACTCACAGTAGTATGGATTGGCATCCTCATACGGGACTGTATCACAATTCACGCAGGTGTATTCGTCTGGATTGAGCGCAATGCCATCGTAGGAAAAGATCCTGTCTGTGGAAGTTTGTGTCGGCAGCGCCCAGTAATTCGTAACCTTGTAGGTCATATTACTCCACCAGTTGCCTTCGTTATCCCAATGACCAGCATCTTCGTTGATAATGTAGCATGTATCATTGGCATTGGGGTTGAGTGTGAGGATAGCAATCTTGCTACCCATAGCCCATCTGCTGATTATCTTCCATACATTGTCATCATCTAGAGAGGTAACACCACCCATAGCAGGTAGCACATCCTCTGCAAATACACGCGTATCACTACGCTTATCCGTCGCATCTATCTGAACATCTAGTATACCATTGTGGGCTAGATATGTATCACTATCGCCACCCACTATGAATGGATGACAATTATCTTCGTTCTTTACTCCATGCGTAGCAAGTCTAGCGTGGAACATAGCATAACTATTTGGGTATTGTTTACGAACTGCTAAGAATTCTTTGACAACCTTCTTAGCACTCATACCACGACCTCGTATGATTTCATTGTCGCCAATTACTGCATAGCCGAATCCATGAGGATTATTACAAGAAGCACATTCTAAGTCCTTCTTGCTAGGCGTTGAGTTAGGCGAACTAACTACTAATAAGCACATAAGTTTTACTCCGTATCTGTCGGGCTAGCCCGACGGGTTAGTTGAATACTGCGGTCATTCTTGCCTTGCCAATACGGATTATAGTATCAGCATATAGTTCAGGTTTAGATTCGATATACTTGATTAGATTAGATGCACAGAGAGCGCCATCTTTGACTTCTTGAATAGACATGGTTCGAGTGTATTCGACGCTGGCGTGAGCCAAGCCTAGAGCACCGCGGACATTGGTCTTGTTGATACTACCCTTGAAGATTCGCATCTCAATAGTAGCGTAGTTATTGGTATTGACGGCTGAGTATCGGTCGGTAGAAGTTCTAGATGGGTCGGCTACCTTATTCTTGTATGACCGACCAACTACTCTAGTTTCTGTATTGTAGGACATGACATCATCAAACTTAGCCCATGAACTAGCACTACGCCCAGCCATTGCTTGATAGAAGTCAGGGTTGGAATACACAAGATTGAGGAATCTATGTAGGTGTGGTGGATTAGTGAATCCTGTCCGTGAGATATGAATATGTAATCCGCAGGTTTTAGTAGCCCACGATTTCATATTGTATACATCACGAATATGGTCTAGTGATTCCCAAAATTCTGTGGCTTCGTTGGTAAAGAAGTCATAGGTCATGGGATGCGTAACTATCTCGTAGCCACAATTAAGTGAGCCGTCATTCTTGAGATATGCGAGTGAAGCGCCAGCCTCTAACTTGTCGTAGAGATAACGGGCAGATTCGTTGCGGATTTCCCATCCATTAGGCGATTCTACCTCAATCTCCATGCCAAAGAATAGGCGTGTGTTGTTATCGGTGGTGTGGAAGATAGCATCAGGGCGATATGTGTAATCGTGAACAACCTTGATACCATTCACGAAATCCCCACCCTCGCAACTATCGCAACCTTCTGCAGAGTATTCTTCGCAACTCTCACACCAGTTTGCTCGACTATCGGCACATCCTGAACACCAAGATTCGCCGATGTCTGATATCCAATAGGATGAATCTTGAGTCCATTCTTGGTGTCGATTGTAATTACACCAAGTAGCATCATCATCAGTGCAACCTTCGCACCATATGGCATCATCTACTGAATTGTATCCGTCATCTCGATTTCGGATACTGTCGCAATGTTCGCAGATATAGCAACAATCAGAGCATAGTCGTTCATGTGAACTACTGATAACGGAATCATCTGCATTAACTTCGGAGTTACAATTATTGCAAGTTAACAATTCGTTATCGTCGATATCTTCCATAACCTTTCCTTTCTATTCTGTCGGGCTAGCCCGACGCTAGGTGTTACTACTTGGTTGCAGACTCTAGTCTAAACTAGGGAATGCTTTTTGTCAAACCCGATACGGATTGAATCTAGGATAATGTTGTTGAGTTTGTCGCTCAACATTTCAGAATTGACCGCAAGAACGGTGAAGCCGTTGCGCTCACATTGTAGGCGGTATTGCTTGAGAGCCGTTCGGAGCATCTCCATTTCATCTCGGTGGAGAGATAGGATTATCTCGCTGGCAAAGTCTACTTCTCGACGGCTCATTATTGACGACCACCCGCCGAAAAAGTTTGTGTCGAGAAAAATTCTCGACGATGCCTTAGCACTTGCGCCTCAAGAACAGCGATGCGGCGAAACGCCACGATCAAAATTGTTAAACTGGAGAATAGTGCTAGCGTTACTGCGAATAGGTCGGCAGCAGATAAGGTTATCATTCCTTACCACCACCAACGATAATCGCAACTATTGCTAGTACAACTAATGCACCAGCGATATACAGTTCAGGACTCATAACTTTCCTTTCTAATCTGTCGGGCTAACCCGACACCATAGCAATTTGCTATGTAGTGAGTGTATCGGCATCCGCTATGGTATGGCAAGCGTAGACCGCGTTTGACATCATTTCAGGTTTCCCTGCTGATTGAGCAAACATACCGATACACTCGTGCCTACCGCAGGAATCGAACCTGCGAACCACTCACCAGTATAGGCTACCTGCTGTTAGTAGGTATCTTCCTCTACATCTCCAGCATCTTCATCGAAAAAGTCATCTTCATACTCATCTTCGAGGTCAGTCAGGTCAATTCCCAACTCTGCTTCAGCGGCTAGTATTTCCATGATTTCCTCATCAGACAAGAAGTCGGGAAAGTCATCTAAGAATTCATCCATATCTATTCACCCCCTTGTGGCATATCGGCGTTGCGACAATTAAAACATTCAAAGTCTATGCCGCAGCAGCAAAGGTTATCTTGATAGTCGGCGTATTCATCATTATCATCTGATGCCTTCGCTTGATAATAATTGTTGATCAAAATACTTGCTGGGTGCATTAAATATAGGTCAATCGTTGGGTTCTTCACGCTGAGTTCCTAACTCTCTCGATTGCTTCGATACCAGCCTTGCGGATGGCTTCCTTGCGTTCCGCTTCTTGGCGGTTATTCTCTCGGACTTGATTGGACTCAATCATCTGTTCGAGTATCTGTTGGTTAAACATCTTGACTCGCTCTCTGTCGGGCTAGCCCGACACTAGGTTGGTTTATCAAAGTAAGCATAACTTGCCTTGATAGGTCTTATTCTACCCTACGGAAAGGATTCGGCCAAATCGAGAAACGCCTCCGCGTGTCGGAAATATTGGCCATGCGAGGTGCGAAACGCGGTATATGGCCAGCGGAAAAGGTGCGGTGTGCGGTGCGGTGTGCGGTGCGAAGTTTGTGTTGGACAAAATTTTTTAATTTTGAAATTTTGGGCTGGAATTTCTAGGCGGGTCTGCTTGTCGGGCTAACCCGACACCCTAGAATAAAAGGGCAAAAAAATAACCCCCGCTTTCGCGGGGGCTACCTTTCTTGTTGCTTAGTTATCCATAGTTATAGATGCCCAAGCCTCATTGCTGGCTTCAATCTTAGCCTCTAGCGTGAAATTCAATTCTGCTAGTGCGTCAATCTCTGATATGGCTAACTTGCTGAAATCAAGCCCGATAATGTAGGCAATCATAGCGCCGACAGTTTGGTCAACAGTTGCCTCAACCTTAGCCTTAGTAGGTGTTTTACCCTTAGAATTCTTGGTGGCGCGTGCTTGCTTAGTAGCCTTAGCGACAGCCTCAAAACCCTTTAAACCTTGCGCGGTTTTCACGCCTAGCAACTTGTAAGCAGATACGGCAGCAGATAGTTGCTTGTCGAGGTCTAGTGATTGAAATTGCTTATCTTTACGCAAATGCAACCATGTTGTTAAACCCTCAATATGACTAACTTTCACGATTGAAGATTTGGCAGGTGATTCTTTAATCACTTTCATAACATCTCTAATTGAAAGTTGAGATGCCGCGATTTCATTTGCAAGGATTTCGATTTTACCGATATTTACCAAGTCACTCTTTGCAGTTGTATCGCATAGTGCTAACCAAGCATTGGTAATTTTTGGCGCGGTTATCACTACTGTTTTTTTGGTGTTCTTAACGGGCATTTTTTTTCTCCTTGATAGGTCTAGGCGGTTTTGCCTAGGGTCTTATCGTAGCATGAGGCAAGGATTCCCCATAACTGGTGGAAAGCGTAGGTGTCGCGCTTATGTTGCGTGAGAGACGCGGTTTAGTGTGCCTACTTGGATCTAACTTAGTTTTCCCCTATTCCCTAGCCCTACGCCTAGCCTTGCGCCCAGGCTTATCTCTCACCTCTCCTCTCTCTTGTCGGGCTAGCCCGACACTAGCCGCCTATCTTGTGCCATCTCTCGCGGGTCTGCCCGCTATCTCTCGCGGTCTATCTCTTAGTCTTATCTCTTGCCCTATCGCGCCATGCCTTGATTCATTAAGGAATTCATCGCGCTAGTTATCTCTCCATTAACTAGACCATCGGGAGATATTTATTTAATTAGGGCAGGGGAATTTATATTTAATTATCCCCCGTGAAATATAGGCAGGGCAGTTAGACAACCCATAAATAAATACATCCCGCCCGATAATTGAACGCCTTGTTTATATTTAATTGGGTCAATCCATTTGACCGCGACATATTAAAAGTGGGCGCGAGTGGGCTTTATAGAGTCCCACTATAATTTTCTGTTATATTTGTATAATTGGTGGGCTATATATAACTATTTTACGCTCAATCTAAAAGATTTTACCCGAACGAAGTTCGGTTATAGGTGTTTGAACAGGTTATCTTATATGTATAGAAATACATATACGGAGCCCGCTCCGCTTAGGCTGCGCGGCTCCTATAGATAATATTATAAATTATTATAATAATAGTGGGTGAATACTACCGTTTTACCCCACCGTTAAATCACCGTTTCAAGTAGGGACACCAATGGGAAGAAAACCAGGGATCCAATCGGTTTCTAAGGCAGATGCCCAAGCCAAGGTCCTATCCTTGCTAGAACAGGGAGCAACCATAACCGCTGCTATGGCAGCCGTAGGGCGACAAGATACAGCCTTTCGTCAATGGGTCATGGCAGATGAATCCTTCAAGGAAAAATCCGAAAAAGCCCGTCTTGCAGGCAAAGGCATCAAGGCCGACCTGGCAGAACTCAAAGATATCACCTACCCAGACTTTTCTCAGCAATTTCTAGACACCACCCTATTTGACCATCAACTTAACTGGCTTGACCTTATTGAAAGCCGTGAGCCAAGATGGCAACCAGCAGGCATGACTTACGAACCAGGAGATCCAAAACGTGTCCTTATCAACGTTCCTCCCGAGCACGCCAAGTCCACGACCATCACGACGAACTATACGCTCTATACTATCGTTACTAATCCTAACGCTCGCGTCATTATTGTATCGAAGACTCAAGGTATGGCACGCAAATTTCTTGGAGCAATCAAAACAAGATTAAGCCACCCAGCCTACATGAAACTCCAAACTGCGTTTGGTCCAAATGGTGGTTACAAGGCAGATGCAACCCAATGGTCTGCTGACATGATTTATCTAGGCACAGGTCGAGACTCAGGCGAGAAGGACCCAACCGTCCAAGCCCTTGGTTTCGGCTCACAGATTTACGGTGCTCGCGCCGACCTGATCATCCTAGACGACGTTGTGATGAACTCAAACGCCCATGAGTGGGAGAAGCAAATTGAATGGCTTCAAAAGGAAGTTATCACACGACTAGGGCGGCACGGAAAACTGCTTATAGTAGGAACCCGTGTCGCGCCTATTGACCTCTACAAGATGATTAGAGATGGCGACCAATGGACAGGTGGCAAGACCCCGTTCACATATTGCGCTATGCCAGCAGTTCTAGAATTTGATGAGAAGCCAGATAATTGGATCACGCTCTGGCCTAAGACTAATATTCAGGAAAACGACATCGACGAGCAATTCGCAGATGGTCTTTATCCTAAATGGGACGGGCCTTCTCTTTTCAAGCGTCGCTCAGAAGTAGCCCCATCTGTATGGGCTATGGTCTACCAGCAAGAAGATGTCCAGTCAGACTCTATCTTTGCCCCCTCCTGTATAGCAGGATCTGTCAATGGTATGAGAAAGCGTGGACCACTTAAGGGTGGAGTGCCAGGGCATCCCAAGAATACAGATTCACTTTATACCATTATAGGTTTCGACCCTGCTGTAACTGGTAGGTCTGCTTTCGTAGCAGTATCTTACAATCGTGCCGATGGTCGTATATACGTTTTAGATTGCATCAATATGGTTGACCCTTCCCCACAAAAGGAAGATGCTCTTATCCGTGAGTGGGTAGAGCGATACAAGCCACAAGAGTTTAGAGTTGAGATCAACGCACACCAGAAGTATTATGCCAAGGACGAAGACCTACGTCAGTTCCTAGCATCCTATGGTTGCCAACTAAACTCACACTTCACAGGCAAGAACAAGTGGGATGTTGGCTTTGGTGTGGCCTCTATGGCTAGCCTTTTTGGAAGTATGAACGATACCCGTTTCCAAGATAACAACATTATAGAAATGCCTTCTAACGAAGGCTCAGAAGGTCTCAAGTCTTTAGTTCAACAACTAATCACTTGGAAGCCTGATACCAAGAACCCAACAGACTGTGTTATGGCTTTATGGTTTGCGATAATCCGATGTCGTGAACTTATGCAGCGCACAAGCGCAATAGGTCAATACCAGAACAACCGCTGGGCAACAAGGGCGCAGAGGGCATCACGTGGCTCTCTCAACCTAGATGAAGCATTCGCAGATCAATGGCAAGAAACTTACGGATAAGGAAACGAATATGTCAAAATTAGGTAGAGATGGAACTGCTGGTTCATCAACTGGTGGAAGCCGTGCAAGTGGTGGCATCTCAGGTTCTGCTGGAAAAAATGTAAATCCAATTAATAAACCAATGAAATTAGGTTCTCCAGAATCTAGGGCAAGACTTGCCGTTTCTGAAAATAAAGCAGCACTTGAAAAGGCTGCTAGAATTGCTAAAAATAAAGCCATCAAAGAAAAATTGGCACCAGCAATGGACAAAGCAATTACTGCTATACGCAAAAACTCAAAATAATTTTTTTCTTCAATCGATAGGACAACAATGGCATTATCAATGGAGCAGGTAGCAGCAAGAGTCCAGGCTCTACGTTACCGCAATAGCGAGAGAGACACTCGCAACCTTGACGTTCTTGCTGTTCGCAAGGGACACATCGCTGAGGTATACCCTGACTTCTTTCCAGATGGCGTAGATGCCAACGTAGTAGCCAACTTTATCGATATTGTAGCCCGCGACCTTTCAGAAGTAATGGCTCCGCTACCAGCAGTAAACTGCTCTGCAGCCAACCAGGTATCAGATCGTGCCCGTCAGTTTGCTGACAAGCGCACTCGTATCGCATCTAACTATTTCCAACACTCAGACCTAGCAGTCCAGATGTATTCTGGTGCTGACTGGTATATCACTTATGGTTTTGTCCCGTTCATAATTGAACTCGACGAAGAAGCAAAGTTGCCACGCATTCGCATAGAAAATCCAATTGGGGCTTACCCAGAATTTGATCGCTATGGACGATGTGTTGCCTTCGCTAAACGCTACATGCTTACTCTTGGTGAATTGGTTAGCCAGTTCCCAGAGTTTGACACGCAACTCCTTGGCAAAGAAGGTTATGGACAAAACCTAAATAGCCAAATTGAAATGATTCGTTACTATGACGATGAACAATCAATCATCTATCTTCCTGCTAAAGAAAATCTAGTCCTTTCTAGGGCCAAGAATCCTCTAGGCAAAATGATGGTAATTGTAGCACGTAAGCCATCTATCGATGGTGAACTACGTGGACAGTTTGATGATGTTCTTGGCATTCAACTGCTTCGCAACCGTTTTGCACTTCTTGCTATGGAAGCCGCTGAGAAATCAGTTCAGGCTCCAATCGTTCTACCTAACGATGTTCAAGAACTACAACTTGGCGGCGACTCAGTTATCCGCACAGCCAACCCAGCAGGTGTCCGTCGTGTAGAACTAACTCTACCTCAAGGCGCATTCACCGAGCAAACACTATTAAATCAAGAACTTCGAGTTGGATCTCGCTATCCAGAGTCTCGCACAGGAAACATCAGCGCATCAGTTGTAACTGGTCAAGGCGTTCAAGCACTTATGGGTGCATTTGATACTCAAGTCAAATCTGCTCAAGCAATCTTTGCTGCAGCACTTCGTGATGTAATCAAACTATGTTTTGAAGTTGATGAAACTATATTCCCAGCAGAAAAAACAATTCGTGGCGTAGACTCAGGCTCTCCTTACGAAGTAGTATACAAGCCTAACAAAGATATTAAACAAGATTACTCAGCAGATGTCCGTTATGGAATGCTTGCTGGTCTTAACCCAGCCCAAGGACTTATCTTCATGCTACAAGCACTTGGCGGCAAACTTATTTCCAAGGATATGGCAATGCGTGAACTTCCATTTACAGTTAACGTAACTCAAGAACTTGAGAAGATAGAGATTGAAGAACTTCGTTCTGGACTTCTTGCTTCTCTAGCATCAACAGCACAGGCAATACCTCAGATGGTCGCACAGGGACAGGACCCAACAGATATAGTTAGAAGCATTGCTGCGGTAATAAAGGCTAGACAAAAAGGACAGGCATTGGAAGATGCCATTGAAGCCACATTTGCGCCAAAGCAACAAGTTCCTCCTGCTGGTGCACCTACTTCAATGGTTGAGCAACCGTCCCCTGCTCCCGAGGGTATGCCAGTAGGAGGCGCTCCTTCACCGCAAGGTGCTCCACAAGGCGCTCAACTACCACCAGGGCCACCACCAGACATTCAAACTCTTCTATCAAGCCTATCAGGTTCTGGTAAGGGAAGCGCAAGCGTAAGAACTTCACGCAGACAATAACTAAGTAGGGGACAATGACAACAATTATTGGGATAGAGTATAAAGACGCTGCAATTATTGTTGCCGATAGTCAAACTACTGATAGTAGTGGTTTCATATATTCACATCATAATGTTCAAAAGATTGCAGAACGCGGTCCATTTTTAATTGCTGGTTCAGGTGAGGTTCTTCCTTGCGATGTAGCACAGCATATATGGGAACCACCAGTTCCTACTAAAGCAGATGGAAAAGATTTATATCACTTTATGATTGCAAAGGCTATGCCTTCGCTTCGTAAGTGTTTAGCAGACAATGGTTATAACTTTGATGAAGACAATAAAGAACTTAGATTTCAATTTATTGTTGCCATTAGAGGCGAAATATTTGATATAGACCAAGAATGCTCAGTATCTAAAACTGAACATGGAGTCTATGCAGCAGGTTCTGGAGCACCATACGCACTTGGTGCATTACATGCTGGTGCTGATGCTTATCAAGCAATGGAGATTGCAAGCAAACTTACAGCATTTACAGCAGGACCTTATCTATCTAAAATACAACCTAAACATATTAAGTAGGAGGAAAAATGGCTGGCAACGAGAATAGCGGTGGATATCAACCAAACGCCCCCCAGAATAATCCTATGAATATTGGCGCTAATGGCGGAAACACACAAGGTGGAAACACTCAAGCAGCAATGCGCTTTCCAGATATGCGTTCTTTAGGTTCTACTGGAGTTCAGACAGAGGCTATTGCAGGAGCAGCACCATTATATGCTGCGCCAACAGGGGATAATTCTATTGAAGTAACTCCACTTACAGCACCATCAAAAGATAATCTTCCAGTAACAGATGGAGCCAGAAGCGGCGATGGAGCAAATAGCATCCCAGGATTGCCAACAGGTTTAGATACCCCTGTTGATATCAAACGCCTTGCAAGTTATT
>Ga0304730_1000355_pt1 | contig 40310 bp, 41 predicted proteins | sample M_130628_MF_Meta_FD_190474 | JGI IMG/M metagenome (GOLD analysis project Ga0304730, IMG submission 190474) | Freshwater microbial communities from Lake Montjoie, Canada to study carbon cycling - M_130628_MF_MetaG (v2) (version 2) | ecosystem: Environmental > Aquatic > Freshwater > Lake | place...
AATTTAATTGGAGCCGGTGGAATGACCGCTGCCATTTTAGGAACTATTTTTCTTCACGATGGTCAAGTTCCCATGGTGATTTATGCATTAATAGGTTTGTCAATTTTAATTGGAACAATTGCAGGATGGGTTGCTGCCCGTAAAGTAGCGATGACCAAGATGCCTGAATTGGTATCCTTGTTTAATGGAATGGGAGGTGCTTGTGCTGCATTGATTTCGCTCATTGAATATCCGCATTTGAGTGAACAAACTTCGACGTTAGTTCCTGTTTTAGCGGGGTTGATTATTGGTTCAGTTTCATTTTCAGGAAGTATGATTGCTTTCCTGAAACTCAATGGAACACTCAATAAAGCATTACGCATTCCCTCGTATAATATTGTAAACACGGTAATTATGATTATCACCCTTGGTTTGGGAGTCATGATGGTTATTAACCCAGCTTTGAACACGCCAACATATATGTACAGTTTGCTTGCTCTTTCGCTGCTTTATGGAATTCTGTTTGTGGTTCCCATTGGAGGAGCCGATATGCCTGTGGTAATTTCTTTACTTAATTCATTTACCGGATTGGCTGCTGCCTTTGGAGGTTTTCTTTATGGAAATAAAGCGATGCTAACCGGAGGAATTCTGGTTGGGTCTGCAGGAACACTTTTAACGGTAATTATGTGTAAGGCCATGAATCGCTCATTAAGCAGCGTTATTTTTGGTGCTTTTGGAGGAAGTTCGGCTGTTGGAGGAACATCTTCAGAAGGAGGAACGGTGAAAGATATTCAGGTTGCTGATTTAGCGGTGTTGATGAATTATTCTAAGAAAGTCATTATAGTTCCGGGTTATGGATTAGCTGTAGCTCAAGCGCAACATATTATTCACGAAATTGAATTGATACTAGAATCGCGCGGTGTGGAAGTGAAATACGCAATTCATCCAGTTGCAGGTCGTATGCCTGGACATATGAATGTGTTATTGGCTGAATCGAGTGTTGATTATGGTAAGCTTTCCGAAATGGAAGAAATTAATCCCGAGTTCTCATCTACAGATGTGGTTCTTGTAGTTGGAGCAAACGACGTTGTGAATCCTGCTGCTAAAACCGATCCTTCGAGTCCAATTTATGGTATGCCTATTTTGGAAGTTGAAAATGCTACACACATAATTGTGAATAAGCGTTCAATGAATGCGGGATATGCGGGAATTGACAATCAGCTTTTTTACAATTCCAAAACCAGTATGTTGTTTGGTGATGCTAAATCGGTTTTGACTTCTTTGGCGAACGAATTAAAAGCGCTATAATTTCATTTTATACTCCTTTAGGGTGATGCTGTGTGTGAATAATACACATTATTTTGCATTGAATTAATAAGATTATGCAATGAATGGAATGACTTCAGATAATCGGTTGAAAGAGGAAGAACATCCCGTATTATTATTAGTAAGCCAGCTCCACAAATTACTGAAGAAATTAAATCTGAATTCCGATTTAAGTCAGTTTATGAAATCCTCGGTCTTGGATTTGCGCATGTTCGAAGAAATGGGCATTGGAGTTTACATGTTAAATTATGAGACTGCTTCTTATTTATATGTAAACAATGCCTTATCTAATTTTTATGGAATTGACAAGGATGTTTTCTTAAAGAGTGATTTGCGCATCTTAGAGAAAACAATACATCCTGATGATTTAATTCATTTTCTGCAAATTTTAACGAAGACAGCTGGACTTCTTTTGAAAATGAGTTTCAAGGAAAAAACAGAATCCAAATTGAAAGTTTTCTATCGCTTACGACTAGCTAATGGTTCCTTTTCATGGTGTATGCAGATGAATCAAGTAATACATCAAACGAATACAGAAAAATTAATTGATTTCGGAACTGTAATATTAATGCCTGAAAATCAAGTGAAGCATAAGGTTGTTGGATATTTAAGCAGAGGAAGTAAAACAATTGAAATTAATTCGAGTGCGTATGTTGCTGAAGGTATCGAATCCCTTACACGTCGTGAAAAAGAGGTGTTGAATTTTGTCTCCAAGGGGAAGTCATCGCAAGACATTGCCGAATTATTGAAGTTAAGTATTCAAACGGTTAAGATTCACCGTAAAAACATTCTCAAAAAACTAGAAGTTAATTCATCGATTCAGGCCATTGCGATGTTAGAGTCGAGTAAATAATTGAAATACTATTTCTCGCTTGTGGAGAAAAGTATCTTCTGTAATCTGTTCATTTTATTGGTGAAATGTATGCAGTCACCCAATTTCGAGAAATCAATTAACATTACTAACGCAGAACAAAATGCAGGAATAAAAGCTGTTTTGTAGCGAACAATTCCTCCACTTATTGGAGTCGTAAATCCAATAATTAGTGCCAAGCAAAGCACAAATGAAATGAGTATCCAGACTATTGAATCGTTGAACTGTTTTTTATCTGGAAAGGCAATTACTCCTATAATCAATAGCATGAGCAATAAATTCTCGAGTGCTGTTAAAGCGATAAAAGGCGAATTTCCCGTTTCCCAAAGGAATGGTCTGAATAGTCCGTTTGCTAGAGCTTCAGGGATTTTTCGAATAAAACCAAAAGCACTATTCTCCATATTATCGACAAAATGATAATGCTTTGCGTCGCCTAAAATTGCCGCTTTAAGAGCTTCTTCGCGTTTGGCCTGAATGATTTCGATCCCGTTTGGTGAAAATCCAATAATAGAACTTCCAACTAACATAATAAAACAAATTGCAAGTGCCAATCCATGAGCATGCAGTGGTTTTATTGCTCGTCGCATGATTTGAATGAACATTCCGATTATTGCAGGAATCAGAGCCAATACAACATAGTATTTTGTTATAAGTAAAATCGCAATTAAAGCAACAATAGCAAGAACATATACAATTTTCCTTTGAAAGATTTTATCTCTATCCAATCCCACATATAGCAAAAAATACAAAGCCGAAATAATAAGTCCATCTTTTAAAACACCCGAACACCAAAACAAAACGGATGGCCATAAGAAGATGACAATAAACAATGGCAGTTGTTTTTCATTGGTGCGCGATGTCAACAGCGTAAACAAAGCGGTTAATCCACAAAGCGAAAGAAAGCACATGAATAGCACATGGGTATACATATTTCCCAAGCTTATTGCCCAAAGCAAGGCGTTGAATCGTGTTATAATTCGGTTCGAATTGAATATGTTGAAATTGCGGGTTTGGGTATACGAAAGCCATTGATCGCTATGAGCTGACCAATTTTTCATTTGCTTTACATACGTCTCGAGCTGGGGATCAGTGTCGTTAATTCCACTAATAAATTCAGCATACAATTGCGGATGTTCGGGTAGGGTAGAAGCTATGATTTGGGCATCGTCGAAATACTTGTAAATATCGGCCGTACTTCTGTCGGGATAATAATAAGTGTAAACGAGAGTGAGTCCAATTCCTGCAATAACTTTAAGAACGAATACAAAAGAAAGAGCAAGTGGTTTTACTCCCGATTTTTGGAAGAAAGGAAGTTTTATTATTGCCCAAAGCAACATGGCAAACCAGAAAAAAAACACGATCCAGCTCATGGCATCGAAGATACGTAAACCAGTAAGTTTCTGATAAAGCTATTTATAAAATGAAAATCCCCGAAACATTGCTGATTCGGGGATTTCAAAAGGTAATTTATAGCATTACTTTTTCCATGGCTCTATCGTAATGGCCATTTTTAAGTTTGTCTTTGATGCTCGAAAAGGCATTGATTGTATAGTCAACATCTTCGAGTGTATGCACCGCCGTTGGAATTAATCTCAACATGATAACTCCTTTCGGAACAACTGGATACACCACCATCGAACAGAAAATATTGTAATTCTCACGCAAATCGAAAATCAGATTTGCCGCTTCAGGTATTGAACCATTTAAAAATACCGGTGTAACAGGCGATTGTGTTTTGCCAATTTCAAATCCTTCAGCACGTAATTTACTTTGCAATGCATGAGTTATTTTCCAAAGATTGTCTTTCAATTCAGGATTTGTTTTTAGCAATTCGAGTCTCTTTAAAGCTCCAACAACCAAAGGCATTGGAAGTGCTTTAGCGAATATCTGTGAACGCATATTGTAACGTAAATACTCAACAACGTGCTGCTCTCCGGCAATAAAACCACCAATCAAGGCCATTGATTTTGCAAATGTTCCGAAATACAAATCCACCCCGTCCATACAATCTTGTTCTTCGGAAACACCAGCTCCTGTTTTTCCCATGGTGCCAAATCCGTGAGCATCGTCAACCAACAAACGGAATTGGAATTTCTTTTTCAACTCAACGACATCTTTTAAACGCCCCTGATCTCCGCTCATACCAAAAACACCTTCTGTAATTACTAAGATTGATCCATTGGTTTCGGCAATAAGTTTGGTTGCGCGTTCTAATTGGATTTCAAGATTCGCCATGTCGTTGTGAGGAAAAACATAACGTTTTCCCATGTGTAAACGAACACCATCGATAATGCAGGCATGTGATTCTGAATCGTATACAATCACATCATGACGATCGACCAATGCATCGATACATGACATAATTCCTTGGTAACCATAATTCACCAAAATGGCATCTTCTTTCTTTTCGAAATCGGCAAGTTCACGTTCTAGTTGCTCATGTAAATCGGAATTTCCCGACATCATTCGCGCTCCCATTGGCAATGCATTTCCAAATTGAGCAGCGCCATCAGCATCCGCTTTGCGCACTTCTGGGTGATTAGCAAGACCCAAATAATTATTTAAACTCCAATTGAGACATTCCTTTCCACGAAATACCATGCGTGGTCCAATTTCGCCTTCCAGCTTAGGAAACGTAAAATAGCCATGTACTTCTTTAGCGTATGATCCAAGAGGACCGCGGTTTGACTTGAGTTTTTCAAATAAATCCATCAGTTGAAATTGTTTTGATTTGGTTTGCAAAATTAAGAAAATTCGGGTTTCTTAAAGGAAAAGTCACGAACATCTTATTGTCAACAACCCTTTCTGTATTTTTGTTGCATGAAATTTATAAAAAGCCCGATTTTTTTCTTGCTGTTTGTGTTGGTATTTACAACGTCATGCAGTGATTATCAGAAAGTTCTGAAAGGAAATGATTACTCACGTAAGTATGAATTGGCTAAAGCACTTTACCTGAAAAAAGATTACCAAAAGGCGTATCCCTTGTTGGAGGAGCTCGTAAGTGTGAAACGCGGCACCTCCGAAGCTGAAGATATTTACTTTTATTATTGCTATTGCAACTATTATCTTGACGATTTGATCAGTGCAAGTTACCATTTTGCACAGTTTGCCAAAACCTATCCATCGAGTTCGCGTACCGAAGAAATGGCATACATGAATGCTTATTGTTACTATTTAGGTTCGCCGGTTCCATCATTGGATCAATCGAATAGTTACAAAGCAATCGATGAAATGCAATTATTTATTAATCAATTTCCAAATAGTTCGCGTATCGAAGAATGCAATAATTTGATTGATAAACTGCGTGTGAAATTGGAAATTAAATCATACGAATTAGCAAAGTTGTATTATAAAATGTCTGATTATAAGGCAGCTATCATATCGATGCAAAATACATTGCGCGATTTTCCAATGACATCATATAAAGAAGAATTCTTGTTTTTGATTGTGAAATCGAACTACGAATTGGCCGAAAACAGTGTTGACTCAAAAAAGTATGAACGATACAAAAGTTCTATTGACGCTTATTTCACTTTTATTGATAAATTTGCAACTGGAAAATATGCTCGCGAAGCAGAAATTATTCATTCCAAATCGCAAGAGCGTCTTTATCAATATAAACCAACAAACTAAAATTCCCTGCAGGAAAATTATTATGGCGATAGAAAACACAACAGTAACGCGCGACCTTCGTAACTTAGAAGGAACTACGGCTAACATTTACGAATCCATTTCAATTATTGCAAAGCGTGCAAATCAAATTGCATTGAACGTGAAAGAAGAATTGAATTCCAAACTAGCTGAATTTGCAACTACAAGCGATAATTTGGAGGAGGTTTTTGAAAATCGTGAGCAAATCGAAATTTCGAAACATTACGAACGCCAGCCTAAAGCAACGTTGATTGCAATTAACGAATATCAAGAAGGAAAAGTCTATCATCGCAATCCTGCGAACGATCAGGCGGAAGAGAAATAATTTCTCCCCATGTTATTCCGGAAAAAAATAATTCTGGGTGTTACGGGTAGTATTGCGGCATACAAGAGTGCATCATTAACGCGCCTTCTTGTTAAAGCTGGTGCTGAAGTGCGCGTTGTTATGACCGAATCTGCCCGCGATTTTATAACTCCATTAACATTACACACACTTTCGCGTAATCCCGTTCATTCCACGTTTACCGTTGGTACTCAGGGAGAATGGGTGAACCACGTAGAATTAGGTCTTTGGGCCGATGTCCTAATTATTGCGCCATCAAGTGCAAATACCTTGGCACATTGTTCCAACGGAATTTGCGATAGTCTTTTGTCGGCGGTTTACCTTTCGGCCCGATGCCCTGTATTTTTTGCACCAGCTATGGATGTTGATATGTGGAAACATCCTTCAACACAAGAAAACATTCAACGATTGCGAGGTTTCGGAAACTTGATTATTGATCCAACCAGTGGACAACTTGCAAGTGGTTTGGTAGGAGAAGGACGCATGGCAGAACCTGAAGATATTGTAGCTGCGATATCGACCTTTTTTGCACGTAATCGATTGATGCATAATAAGAAAATTTTAATGACTGCGGGTCCAACGCAAGAGTCGATTGACGCAGTTCGTTTTATTTCAAATCATTCTTCTGGGAAAATGGGATATGCCTTGGCTGAAGAATTGGCATCTCGAGGCGCGCATGTGGAATTGGTTTCTGGTCCAGTAATGCTTCATGCCCAACATCCTAACATTACGGTTATACCTGTGAACACTGCCAGCGAAATGTATGATGCATGTATGCAACGTTTTTCGGATAAAGATGCTGCAATACTAACAGCCGCCGTTGCCGATTATCGTCCCGAAATAAAGGTGGAAGGGAAAATGAAGAAGTTGGATCAGAAACTCCAGATTCAATTAGAACCTACGCAGGATATTTTATCGGCATTGGGGAATTTGAAACAAGAAGTTCAGATTGTTGCAGGTTTTTCATTAGAGACTTCGGATGGAAAAATGTATGCAGAAAAAAAAATGCAGACTAAACAACTTGACTTCATCGTTCTTAACACGATTACAAAAGAAAATGTTGTTTTTGGAAGTGATTTGAATCAAATTGAGATTGGAAGTCCCGATGGGAAATGGAGAAGCTTTGATCAAAAAACAAAAACGGAAGCAGCCCGCGATATTGCAGATTATCTTAACGAACTTATGTTGCATGCGTAATTTTATTCTTGCTATAGTATTTGTGCTTCCATTTGCTATTCAAGCACAAGAACTTAACTGTAAAGTGTCTGTTTTATCACAAGGAATTCAATTAAGTGATAAGCGTATTTTTACCACCCTCGAAACGGCGGTTCGTGAATTTATGAATAACCGTAAATGGACAAACGATCAATTTAAACGTGACGAGCGTATTGAATGCAATTTAACGTTCAATATTACCAAATTTACACAACCCGATGAGATGTCGGGAACATTACAGATTCAAGCCAGACGCCCTGTTTTTAATTCGAACTATGGTTCCTTGATGTTGAATTTTATTGATCAAGATATTGTCTTTCGTTACCTCGAATATCAGCCAATTGAATTTGCAGATAATGCATATGTATCCAGTTTATCGAGTATTATAGGGTATTACGCCTATGTTATTCTAGCTATGGATTACGACAGCTTTAGTATAGAAGGAGGAACTCCATACTGGCAAAAAGCTCAGCAAACCGTTATTAATGCTCAAACCGACGGAGGAAAAGGATGGAAGGGTTCTGACATTCCTCCAAGAAATCGTTTTTGGTTAACCGAAAATTACCTGAATGCTGTATATCGTCCATTAAGAGAGGCCAATTACCTCTATCACCACATGGGTATGGATAATATGTATAGTAAAATGGATGTGGCGAAACTGTCAATCAAAGACGCATTAACTAAAATTCAAACGGTTAATAAACAACGCCCATCATCTTATAATGTGCAGCTGTTTTTTAACGCCAAAACAGATGAATTGGTGAATATTTACAAGCAAGCTACTCCAACTGAAAAGGAGGATATTTTGAAACTACTCAATGAGCTTGACCCCACGAATTCGAACAAATACGTAAAGATTAATCAATAAGATTTAATCTCTATCTTCTTCCATCTCATTGTAATTTTCGAGTGTATCTTGATTATTTAAAACATCCTCGAAATTTTGGAGCGTATCGGAAGCTGGGTTATTTAAAACATTGCTTATTTCGGGGTGATGAATTTCTCCACCTGTATTTCCGGTTTTTGCAAACGAAACAAATGTTCCAATGCTGAAAATGAGCGTAAATAAATTAGCTATTCCCGATAATTTGTGTTTAATATGTTCTAAATAGAAAGCAATGAGAGCCAAGATTCCCAATGCTTCGGAAAGCCAAAGTGCTAATTCGGCGGCTTCTTCGTGTTCATGAATGAGATTATGTGAAATTCCAGGTAATTCTTCCACAATTTCTTCGGCACCTTCTCCTGTGAAAAAGGCAGGTAACGTAACCAATGCCGAAAAAATTAAAACCGCAAAGGCAGTTTTTCGAACTAGGCCTTGTTTTAGGAAAATGCCAGCAGCCAAAATAAGTAAGCCAATCAATGAACTTACGATTGGTAAGTGATTGAAAAGTAAATGCAAATGAGCGTCGTTCATAAGGAGATATTTTAATGGTAAACTTCCATTATTTATTCATGCTATTTACATCCGATTTATTTTTCAACATTAAAAGTTGATGAATAATAAGTACGAAAATGGCAATAACAGGAACGGCTTTTAACACCAATGGAATGACAAAATGCTGTTTTAAATAAAGCGGAAAAATATCTGTAGGCGAGAGACTACACAGCACAAAACACACAATAAAAAGTGCTTTTTGAAAGAGATTTAATTTCTGTGAGAAAGCCCAAATCAACACACCTGAAAATGCAATGACGAAAGTGGGGGATTCGGCTTTATGATTAAAAATGACCATCCATATCAAAACGGCACTCAAATAAAGTATACGAAAAAGAGGTGTTTCCCACTGTTTGAAATTTAATAATGGTAATAACAATACAAGGGCTCCAATTCCTAGCAAAAGGTTTTTAGGAACATCTAATCCAAACCAAGAAGTTAACCAACCTTGCACGGATAAGCCAACCGAAGCATTCACATCCCAGGAAAGTAAGTTCCACCAGCTTTGATATAAATACACAAGTTGTTGAACAGAAACAAAAGCCAGAGGAAGAATACCTATTAGAATCATCCACAAAATCGACCAAGCAGCCGCTTTCCATTTATTTGGATAAAATAGAAACAGGATAAAACCCAAGACCCCGAAAATTTTAATGTAGATGGAAAGCGCTACTAATAAGGCAGCCCAAACAATTTGTTTTCTCTCGAGGCAGATAAATGTCCAAATAATTAAACCTGCGATGAGCGCATTACTTTGTGCATTTTGTAAGGATGTTAGCGTTTCGATAATAGCCAAAGCAAGCATTGGAGCTTTTACACGATTTTCAGTAAATGGAAGATGAATTAATGCAGATGCAAGAACCAATGCATTCAGGATGTTCCAACAGGGTAATCCTATCCAATCGGGAACATACGCAAAAGGCAACATCAAAGCGGCAAAGCTTGGACTGTATTTGAAGTAATCGATGTGGTCGCCTAGGTGCTCAATATAAAGGTCTTTGTTTTCGACTAAATGCCTGAAGGAAGTTTTGAAAATTAGGTAATTGTTGTAATGAGTTGGCCAGCCAATTTTAGGAGAAATCTGCGTTGATATGATTACGTGAATAGCCGAAAGTAGTCCGAGTAAACCATAAATAACCAACCATGATTTCGGTTTGGATAAAACGGAACGTGTGCTTTCGAGGAATTGGGGCATCGTGCAAAAGTAAACAATGCAAGAAGTAAATGCTCGAAGAAGTTTTCAAATATTCAATAATTACTCATCGATAATTCGGTAATTTTGCCCTATTAATTTTTGTCTGTATGACTGTGTTTAAAACGCTAATTCGATTCAGGAACATTTCAGTGATTTTATTTTTGCTTCAGACTTTTGGGCTTGTTGCGCAGGAATATCCACTCGATCAAAAATCTCCTCAGAGTGCGGTGTTTAAGCACTTTTATTATTTGCAGGATGATCATTTTCAGCCAGCAAAAGCCGCCGAAGTATTTGGGAATTCAAGTAAACAGAATCAACAATTGGCTATTCAGTTGAAACAGATTTTTGACAGTCGTGGGTACAAACCCAATTTTGCTAAAATGCCATCCAATCCTGAATACATTGATACTTTAGTGCAAAAGCAAGAATATATTCCCCAGCGAGGATTTTCGGATATCTACCTTGTTCGTAAAAATGGGAAATGGCAATATTCCATTCATACATTACTTGTAATTCCTGAAATTCATCATTCCATCTTTCCTTTAGGAACAGAAGTGCTAATGAATTTGATTCCGGGTATGAGCGAAAAGAGTTTTTTGGGATTAAAAGCTTGGCAATATTTAGGCGTATTATTCTTAATAATACTAGGTTTCATTCTTCATAAAATATTTATTATATTGATTGAACGTTTTGTTAGACGCCTCATTCAAAAAACGAAAGTGTCATTGGAGTTCCGTGAAGCTATTCATAACATGGCCATTCCTTTGAGTTATTTGGTTTTGGTGCAGATCATGCATCGCCTGTTTCCTAATTTGCTCTTCCCCAGTCATTATGCGTATTATGTTGTATTGGCTTTCGATATTGTGTTGCCTATTTTTCTTACGATAGCATTGTATCGATTGGTGAATGTTTTTACACTGATTTTAAAACGACGCGCTGAAATAACTGAAACAACACTCGATGATCAATTGGTTCCTTTGTTTCAAAAATCGGCCAAGGTCTTGGTGGTGATATTTGGTATTGTAGCCGTTTTAAACAATCTCGATTTCAATCTAACGGCGCTTATTGCAGGAGTTTCTATTGGAGGTTTGGCCTTTGCACTTGCAGCTCAAGATACCATCAAAAACATGTTTGGTTCCTTGATGATTTTTGTGGACAAACCCTTTCAAATTGGTGATCTTGTTTCGGCCGATGGATTCACCGGAACAATCGAAGAAGTGGGATTTCGCTCTACACGCATTCGTACGGGTGCCAATTCACTCATCTCGGTTCCCAATGGGAAATTGGTGGATATGGTTGTCGATAATTTGGGGATGCGCCAATTTAGACGATATAAAACGTTTATCAATCTCGCATACGATACACCTGTAGATCGAATTGAACTATACGTGGAAGGTTTGCGGAAAATTGTTGAAATTCATCCAGAGACTCGTAATGAAGAAAACGAGATTCACGTCAATGAACTATCAACAAGCTCGATTAGCATATTATTTAATGTGTTTTTTAGTTCAACAACCTGGACTGAAGAGTTAAAGGCGCGACACGAGATTATCATGGAAACTATTCGACTGGCGGATGTTGTGGGTGTGCGTTTTGCCTTCCCAACACAAACGTTACATATCGAAACATTTCCTGAGAAGCAATCGGTTCAGCTGAATCAAAGCCAGCCGAACAGCAGAGAAGAGCGATATGCTTCGTATATGAATGACTTAGAAAAGCGGTTCAAGCCTCAGCAGGATTCGATGAGCAACGAGCATTTCGAATAATCTTTTGGAAAACCGAACTTAGAAAAAATGAACGATGAACTAGATTATATTGAAATCAACCGAAATTCTTGGAACGACAGAATTGATTCTCACTTAAAATCGGAGTTTTACGACCAAGAGGGATTTCTGAAAGGAAAATCATCTTTAAATGAATTTGAATTAACATTACTTGGCGATATCCAGGGAAAATCAATTCTTCATTTGCAATGCCATTTTGGTCAAGACTCCATTTCATTAAGCAGAATGGGTGCTATCGTTACAGGAGTTGATTTATCTGACAAGGCCATTGAGACTGCGAGAGAAATTGCCAAAAACACACAATCGAATACCAAGTTTATTTGTTGCGATATATACGATTTGCCCAACCATATTGATGAAAAGTTCGATATTGTTTTTACAAGTTACGGTACTATTGGTTGGTTACCCGACTTAAACAAGTGGGCTGAAATTGTTTCCCATTTTCTGAAACCCAATGGCCAATTTGTATTTGTAGAGTTTCATCCTGTTGTGTGGATGTTTGACGATAACTTTGAGAAAATTGATTATAGATACTTTAATTCAGGAGCAATTTTAGAATCGGAAACAGGAACCTACGCAGACAAAAATGCTGATATTACTCAGTCCTATGTTATGTGGAATCATGGAATGAGCGAAGTCCTCAATAGTTTGATTAATCATGGACTTGAAATAAAATCGTTAGACGAGTATGACTTCTCACCTTACAATTGTTTCAACAAGACCATTGAATTTGAACCGAAAAAATACCGGATAGAACATTTAGACGATAAAATTCCGATGGTATATTCAATTAATGCTGTTAGAAGATGATAGGGAATTGAGGGGAGTTATTTTATGTATTATGTCAAATCCCTAAGGGATTGAATGTTCAAAGGAATGATTAGTGCATTTGATTTATGCGACCCCGACGGGGTCGAATTTTCTTAAAATGGTGTATTTTTATAAGTATGCGACTCCACCGGAGTCTTGAATCAATTCATGGTTTTTCAAATCCCGGAGGGATTGAATGTTCAAAGGAATGTTAAGTGCGTTTGATTAATGCGAACAGATGGGGGAATTTATTTCCAATAAAAGAGGAAATGAAACCGTGACGAATTGTCACAGTTTGAAAATACCCGATGTTTAAATCAACATTATCCAAATCTAAGCTTCGAATAACTAGGTTCGGTCAACCGAAATAATATGTGGATTGTCGCTTGGTCGGTAATCCTGAAGTTTTTTAAGCAGTATTTCTGGATTCGAATCTACGATGAGCATAGCACGATTACGTTCACTTAAGAAATCGTCTGCTACCATGCGATCAGCTTGTGCAATTAAATCATCGTAAAATCCACCCACGTTTAAAACGCCAATGGGCTTTTGATGCAATCCTAATTGTCCCCAAGTAAGCATCTCGAAAATCTCTTCCATGGTTCCAAATCCACCGGGCATGGTAATAATTCCATCCGATTCTTCGTGCATCATGAGTTTTCGTTGATGCATATTATCAACTACCACCATTTGGGTAATGCCTGTGTGACCAACTTCCAAATCGTTCAAAAAACCCGGAATAACACCCAACACTTCACCGCCATGTTGCATCGTAGTGCTAGCAATAATGCCCATTAATCCAACACTTCCACCTCCATAAACCAAACGAATTTTTTGTTCAGCCATTAATTGCCCCAATTGAGCAGCCGCTTCGGCATAAACAGGACGATTCCCTTTTCTAGATCCGCAATACACAACAATCGATTTCATGATTTTTACTTTATATGAGAATTCGCAGGCAATGGAAAGAGAAATACTGGCGAATAAATTATGTTTATTTAGTTGTTGCCATTGGATATCCTTTGGCAATCCAATCTACTCGAAGGTTTTCGGGAAGATTGAGCAAAAAGCTATTCTTCAAACCTGCTTCATTGAGAGCCTCAAATGCAGGGCGAATGTTGGGGCAATTTTTAAACGGGCAGCAACCACAATACACAACAACTTCGGAAGACTTATCCAGTTTTACAATTTCTTTTTTAAGCTTTTCGATGTTTGCTTTTTCTTGTCCCGAGCCAATATCAATAGCTTCTTTAATAATTCCCGATGGACCAATATTGAAAATGATTGGGTGCTTTTCAGTGGAGGCTAATTTTTTTGCAAGTACAGCAGGTTCCATTAATTGCTCTGGTTGCCATGGCTCTGTTCCAGCATCAACATTATTTATTTTTGAAATTGCAAAAGAAATTGATAGGCCCAGAAATAAGGCGATGATCAATAATAAAGCAGTTTTTTTCATGATGGAATTTGTTTTTTAAATCGACAACCTCAATAGATTATTATGAAATCAAGAAAGACCTAAAATACGTTTTATGATGCGCAATTTGTGAGAATATTTTCCGGTTTCTTCATTGAAAATTCCTTGGTGGTCGATGCGATCAATGCGAACTTTTCCGGAAGCATGAATAATTTTTCCTTGACCTAAGAGAATTCCAACATGGATAATTTTCCCATCTTCATTGTCGAAAAAAGCCAAGTCTCCGGGTTCCGCTTCTTCAATAAAACCCAGTGTTATTCCCTGATCTGCTTGTTGGTAAGCATCGCGTTGCAGCTTTTGTCCAGCCAGTTTATATACCACTTGAGTAAAACCTGAACAATCTATTCCCAGGGGTGAACGACCGCCCCAAAGGTATGGTGCGTTTATAAATGTGTATGCCGAATCGGCCACGAACTCATTAATATGGCCATGTTTGATGGTGTTTGTTTGTCCGTCGTAGGCATATTCGAATCCTTCCAAATTACATGTTTTACCATCGAAGTAGGGGAGAGAACTTCCAATAACAACGGGCTGATAAAATCCGTTTTCGGTATCTTCAAGCACATACATCAACTCCATGGTTGAGGTAATCTCACGAGCTTCCAATTCGTTGAACGTTTCGAACGATATCTCTTGACATTGTTTTACATCAATCCAACACTCGTAATTATCGAAGGCGCATCGAACGTACAACCAATTATCTTGTCGACGGAGCACCGTAAAGTGTTCGCCAAAAAGCAATTGTGTAATCATCTCACTTTTATCACTTGGTTCAATTCGACCAGGAATAACGCTGAGGTTACAGATGCCGTAATTGATACGAATTTCGGAAGGTCCGTTTAACACCGCTTAGAGTTTTTCGATCACAATTGCAGAAGCACCGCCGCCGCCATTGCAAATAGCAGCAACACCATATTTTCCTGAATTTTGATCCAATACATTGATGAGTGTCGCAATGATTCTTGCACCAGAAGTTCCAAGTGGATGACCCAGGGCAACAGCGCCACCATTTACATTCACTTTATTAGAATCTAATCCTAAGATTTTATTATTCGCCAAAGAAACTACTGAAAACGCTTCGTTTATTTCATAAAAATCGATATCCGAAGCAGAAAGACCTGCTTTTGCAATAGCCAAAGGAATTGCTTTTGCGGGAGCAGTTGTGAAATATTCAGGTGCTTGTTGCGCATCTGCAAAGCTTCGAATTGCTGCAATTGGCTTTAATCCGAGTTCAGCTGCTTTTGAAGCACTCATAAGAACCAATGCAACGGCACCATCGTTCAAGGTTGAAGCGTTTGCTGCAGTTACCGTTCCTTCTTTATCGAAAACGGGAGCAAGCGCAGGAACTTTGTCGAATTTGATGTTTTTGTATTCCTCATCTTCCGAAATCACAATTGGATCGCCTTTGCGTTGCGGAATGCTAACTGATACAATTTCATTTTTGAATTTACCTGCTTCAACAGCAGCTGCCGAACGTTTGTATGATTCAATCGCAAAAGCATCTTGTTCTTCGCGTGTGATGTTGTTTTCACGTGCGCAAAGTTCTGCGGCAGAACCCATGTGGTAATTTTTATACACATCCCAAAGTCCGTCTTTTACCAAACCATCCATGATTTGTCCATGACCAAGGCGGTAGCCGTTACGCGCTTTATCTAGGTAATAGGGTACATTCGACATACTTTCCATTCCACCGGCAACCACAATTTCGTTTGCCCCAGACTGAATTGTTTGCGCCGCAAGCATCACAGCTTTCATTGCTGATGCGCATACTTTATTGATGGTTGTGCTAGGGATTGTATTTGGTAAGCCAGCAAAAGTAGCTGCTTGGGTTGCAGGTGCCTGTCCTAAATTGGCCGACAACACATTACCCATAAAAACTTCTTGAATAAGATTGGGATTAATTCCGGCGCGTTCAACAGCACCTTTTATAGCAGCAGCTCCAAGTTGAGTAGCAGAAAGTCCGGCTAAAGAACCGTTAAAACTTCCAATTGGAGTTCGTGCTGCAGCAATGATTACAACTTCATTCATGGTGTATATATGTTTGATTTAAAAACGCTGCAAACTTAATTGATTTCTATTATTAAATTGATGTGCTTGGGATTTTGGAGACTCGTTTTTCGTTATGGAGATTTTTATAGGATTTTCGCAATACGAGCGAGTTCTTCCGATTTCGAGATAAGCCAATGGAGATCGGCAGCGGGTTTGGTTGCACAAATATCTTGGTGAATTGCTAATGTGATGGACTGATTTCGCATTTTTAACTTCATCAGTTTATTCATTACCACGATGAAATTGGAATAGGTTTCTTTCTGAAATTCGGATATGAATTTATTTCTCCGCAGGTAAATTCGAAAGGCATCAACGAGCGATAAAAATGCATCAAACTCATTCATCTCATAATACACTTTCATCAACAAAGACTTGGAATCGAGGTGATAATACACATCGTTAAATTCAACACGTAATAACATACGTAATGCCTTGTCATATTCTTTTTTGGTGAAATGAATCCAAGCCATACTATATGTGTAGGCATTTTCGCTGAATTCAGGATTTAATTTTTCTTTGAATTCTTCGATGAATCCGTTCACCCAATCCACCTCTGCTAGACGAAGTCCTGTGGTTACAATATTTTTAAAATCGGGTTGACTCACATAATTTCCTTCAAAAATCAATTCATTATCGACCATCAATTTATAGAGTTCGAAAATATCGTTGAGTGCATTTGAATCTCCTTGGTTGATTCTTTTGATGCAATAATTTTGAGCAAAAACATACATTCCGCGTTGCTCGCTGATACTAAACAACTTACTTTGATCGCGCAAACTACTTAGTAATAGGTAGTAGTTTGGTTTGTTTTCGGGATCGGTAAGTGCTTTGTGAATGAGGCGATAAATACGAATAACCGGGACGAAATCGAAGCTTGCATTTTCGAGGTACTTTACCATTTCATCGAAGAAGCTCAGGTTGTATTCAACACTTAATATATTTCTCCGATTAATCATTTCGCAATAATAACGGAACCCTTTAGCCAAATACGTGATTTCCAAATTGTCGATTACTTCTTGCAGCGAATTATCGAATGCACGATTGCGTTTTTCGGAGGTGTATTGGTAGGATAACTCGCTTATTTTATGTTGGTTGAAATAATATTCAGCATCACGAAATGGCGATTTGTCATTGATTGCTTGGATGGATTCGAGCTCTTGCAGAAAATACTTGTCCTGGTTGCGCTGATTAAGCGATTCGAGCAGAAAATATTTTCGTCCGAATTCATTCTTATTGTATTGATTGTATGCAAGAAACTCTTCCAATAATTTGGTGAGATCGCTTTGCATGTATCGAAACTTCTGGTCTTCAAAAACTTCCTTAGGATAATGTTTCTTGAAAAAAGTTTCTCGTTCCAATTTAGGGCTTTCGAAATGACCTTGGTATTCGGAAATATTTTTTAATAGAAGAATAAGGGTCTCGTTTTTATTGAAAAATTCGGACGCAGTAAATGCTTGGAACTCCTTCCATTCTTTTTTTGAGAGCGATTTTAATAAGAGGATGAGTTTGCTCTGTTGCATAAGTGTTTCTTAATACAAAAATAGCGGAAACTAGATGCCTTTAACATGGTGAATTGAAATGAACATTTACGATTTATTGATATGTGCTAAGTTTTGTAATAACTAAGAATAGAAATCAGCTAGTGGAAATTCTTTAAATTCCATTTTGATTTCCATTTTCTCAAATAAATTTTTCCGATACATAGGGAAATATGTTTGTAAAACGAGTCCATGTTTTTTCTATATTTGAAAATAACCAAAACTTCACGATATGAATCGCAGCTCTCTAATCAAACTCCTACTTGTTTTAATTGCAGTTTTTCAAACACTTTTCATATCTGCATCAAGTAATAAAGAATCTAATTCAACGGTCTATTTAACCTTGTTAAACGATGGTAAGTTCGATGCATCTTCCGATTTACATGTTCGTTTTCAAATCGAAAGTCTGACCCGTTTTCAGAAGATCGAAGTGAATTCAACACAAGCTAACAATTCAATTCGCACCATTCAGCTAAAAGATGGAAAAGTGGACGTTGATATTATTATTCGTGGTGGAGAGTTAACTCCTCTTTTGTTGCCGTATTCTGTTAAGCCATCTATTCGTATCGAAATAATAGATGTTCATTTTATTACCGTAGATAATATTTCTGGCGTGTATCAAGGAAACGTGGAGCCGCATCTTAACAATGAAATTAATTTTACCAAGCTACATGTATTTACTGGCGACGAAACAGCAACCGAAACAAACAGCTTACAAGCCAAGTTAGATTATTCAATTCCACTTGTTCAAACGCAAATCGCACAGCAAAACAGAGTCAATACAGTTTCAGATTTGCTTGTTTATCCTAACCCGGTACTAGATGGAAATTTGTATTTGCAGATTCCAGAATCGATGCAAAATAACGTTTCCATTTCCATTTCAAATGTGCTTGGAGCAATGGTAAAACGTGTTCAAACAGAATCTAATTTCAGTAATCCTGTACATGTAGATTTAGCGGGTTTAAATCCTGGAATTTATTTTGTGCGCGTTCAATCGGGGCAAATAGAAATTGTAAAGAAGTTCAATATTAACAGGTAATCATCCCGTGAAATTCTGTAAAACGTTCTGTCGATAAGGCAGGACGTTTTTTTTTTGAATCGCATCAAGCTTTTGAGTAGTTTTGCAAATGAATAGGATGAATTCATGATAAAAAATACGGCGGCGCTTTTATTGGGCGTTTGTATTTTCGTTTCAATGCCAGCCTGCAAACAGAAACATGCTCATGCAGGAGATATCGTTTTTTATAATCCGATTGAATACAACGATTTTGTGGTAGATCATCAAAATGCGATTATTCGGCACATGGTGAATTTAACACAAGCATTCGATAATGGAACAGAGCAAGAAATTAGAATGCAATACAAATCTCTGAAATCCCGTTCAGATTCATCCTTGCACATGATTAAACAGTTGAGCGATTACGAAGGAGATAGTGTATTGAAAATTGCTGCAGTCGATTTATTGAAGTTTTACAATCAAGTATTTCATGAGCAATACAAAGATATGATAGAGATTTTCTTGAAAGGTGATGCTGCATCAGATGCTGAAATTGAAACACTCAATCAGCACGTTACATATATCCGAAACAAAGAAGAGGCGTTGAATAAAAAATTGAATGCTGCTCAAGCCAATTTTGCGAAAAAATTCCAGTTCGAGTTTGACGATCAAACCCCAGAAATTCCTTAAAATGAACATCGAAGAAATTCGTGAGTATTGTTTGTCGATGCCTTTTGTAACCGAAGATTTTCCATTCGACGAACATACCTTAGTGCTTCGTGTGGGAAATAAGATTTTCGCATTGATTCCTTTAGAAAAAGTCGGGCAAATTAATTTGAAATGCGATCCCGAACGTGCTATTATACTTCGTGAAGAATACAGCGAAATTGTTCCTGGTTACCATATGAGTAAAACAAATTGGAATACCATTCATTTCGAATCTATCCCCAATGCGTTAATGCAAGAACTTATTCAACATTCCTACGATTTGATTTTCAAAAGTCTGACTCGTAAAGTCCGAGAATCCTTGGTTTAAATTGAATGAGAATTAATCAGCATATTAACACGGTCGAATAAATCGAACCAAACAAAAAAATAAATTAATTGAGCTCCATGATCAACCGAATTTTTCGTCGTTTTACTGCTTATTTTTTGAAAGGCTTGGTGCTAATTGTGCCCATTGGGATTACATTTTATGTGGTTTATAAGGTTTTTACATTTCTCGATGGCCTGATTCCATATGAAGTGCCGGGAGTTAGTATTGTTGTCATTGTTTTTGGAACTGCTTTGTTAGGATTAATAGGAACAGCGCTCATTCAAACACCTTTGCAATCGCTTTTTAACAGAGCCATTGAACGCATTCCACTCATAAAAATCATATACACATCTGTACGTGATATGCTTTCGGCATTTGTTGGAAATGAGAAGCGATTTAATAAACCCGTTATGATTCAGATAAGCCGCGAAGCCGAAATATTCAAACTTGGATTTGTTACACAAAAAGATCTAAGTTATTTGGGTATTAAAGAAGGGAAATCGGCTGTTTATTTGCCGCACAGTTTTAATTTTTCAGGCAATTTATTTATTGTCGATAATGATTTAATAACGCCAATCGACGCTCCGTCAGATGAGGTGATGAAGTTTATTGTATCGGGTGGAATTACGAGAATTTAATTGAATACGTTAAAACATTTTTTGTGTTAATCTGAGATTAACAATGCTAAAATTACGATTAATCGTTCTTTCTTATTTGTGAGTTTATTCGTTTAATTGAAAGACATTACTAGCTTTCCAATTGTTAAAAACTCTGCTCATACTTAATTGAACGAGTTTGCATCAATCACGTTTTGCATCAATATTTTTGTTTCAAAGATTTACTAAACGATGAAAACGATTTTAAGAATTACAATCCTAATGATAGGACTTCAAGGTGGATTGAACGCTCAAGCTCCGGCAGAGGCGAAAATGCCAATTGATGAAGTGAGCAAGCTAATTACCTATTCGGATGTGGTTGATGAGCCCGGCATGAATAAAGACTCGATTTATAATCGTGGAATGCGTTGGTTTAAAACCTTCTTTAAAAATCCCAATCAAGCCATAAAAGCAACAGATGCTGAAGCTCGCACAATCGATGGAGGATATCGTTTTACCATTCAGCGACCTGAGCCGGGTTCAAAGAAAAAGCCAGCGCCTATGGTAGATGCGGGTTTAGTGAATTATAAGATTAAGCTTTTGTGTAAAGATGGGAAATTCAAATACGAAATAACGAACATCTCTTGGCAGCAAACATCGTATTACCCCATTGAACGTTGGATGGATAAAGATGCCAAAAACTATGATCCTAATTTTGCATTGTATCTTCAACAAACCGATCAGTTCATGAAAGATATGGTGAAATCGTTAGAGACATTTATTGAAACAGATCCTATTAAAAAGAAGGACGATTGGTGAGAATTTAATTCAGTAAATAATTTGAATTAATTCATTTACCAAAGAGCTGACAAGCTTTTAACTCCCGGCAAGCGTTTTACCATAAAAGGCTCGCCATAGCTGAATCCTGCTTGAATTCCATATTCAGAAGCTCGGTATTTCATATTCTTGAAAAAATGTTCAGATGAAATGAGCGTTGCAGGTTCTGGTGATTCCGGGTTAAAGAATTGGGATGTATGAGCTTTAACGCAAGCAATTTTTTCGTCAATCACATCCGAAATATCATAAATGAAATCGGGCGTGTGTTGAACAAATTGCATATACTGATATACAACGCGAGGGCGCCAAGCTTCTTCATGAACTCCTGGTGCTTGTAGTTTATATAATCCCGATAAAAACGCGGCTTCTACAACTAAAGCTGCAGCTCTACCATGATCTGGATGCCGATCGTGCGGAGCATTGGTAATAACTATGTCGGGCTGATACCTGCGAATTACATCAATCACCTTGAATTTGTTTTCGTTACTCAAGTAAAATAAACCGTCTTCCATCCCCAAATTTTCACGAACGTCAACTCCCATCAACTTCGCTGCATTCATTGCTTCAAAATCTCTAATGTCGGGTGTGCCTCGTGTACCAAGTTCTCCGCGGGTCATATCAATTAGCCCCACTTTTTTACCTTGTTTTACTTCTGAAATGATTGTTCCTCCTGCACTAATTTCAATATCGTCGGGGTGGGCGCCAAAGGCTAATATGTCGAGCTTCATATATTTTTTCAAGATTGCAAAGTAAATGAAATCGCTCGAAATTACTCCGTCCTTTTTTGTACGTTTGAATCGATGAATATATCTTTCTTTGGAGCTCCAATTGCTCATCCTGGATTGATTCACAAAATGCTAAAATTCTGTTTGCGAAACATTTACTATGTAACATGCACACATTAAACGAAATTCGCCAACTATTGCGCCGTGAAATTCGGATGGAATGGAAACAGAAGTATGCAATTAATGGGCTCCTTTTGTATGTGATTTCGACCATTTATGTTTGCTATTTATCGTTCAAATCTTTGGTGGATGTACCAACGTGGAATGCCCTTTTTTGGATAATCCTTTTATTCACTGCGGTAAATGCAACATCCAAAAGCTTCTCTTCTGAAAGTCGCGGGCGTTTACTTTATTATTACACATTAGCAGGTGCACCCGCAATTATCTTGGCAAAGATTATTTACAATGCGCTGCTCATGTTGCTTATTTCTTTTGCGGGCTATGTCATTTACAGTTTACTTATTGGAGATTTGGTGCAGGATAAACCCTATTTTATCATTGGATTGATCTTGGGAGCAACTGGATTTTCATCGGTATTGACATTAGTTGCAGCCATCGCATCCAAAGCAAACAACAGTGGAACCTTGATGGCCATTTTGAGTTTTCCACTAATTATCCCGATGCTTATTGTGCTCATTCGTTTTTCGAAAAATGCAGCTGATGGTTTGGATCATTCCATTCAACAACCCTACATTCTTGCATTAATTTTAATAAATATTATCGTGGTGGTTTTGGCGCGTTTGTTATTTCCATTCTTATGGCGCGATTGATTTAACAGAATTTGATAGAGAAATGATTTTGCACTTTGCCGTTTTAATTTCAATTGATGTTATTCAATTTATCAGCATCGTTCTGATTCTTATTTTCTTTTTGATTGGATTTAAAATCCTTGAAACTTCCTGGTCCTTTAAAATTAGTAAGCCCTGGCAATGGGAGCAAGCAGTTAAAAACAATCAAATTGATTCATCGTTAATACACCTTGAAAAATCCTACCGCGACAAAGTCCGTTTTTATACGTTCTGGTTTCAAATTGAACGATTGAAATCATTAAGCATACCCGGGGCATTTGCCGAATTAGGAGTTTATAAAGGCGAATCGGCGCGTATGTTTCATGCAATGGATTCATCAAGAGAAATCTTCTTGTTCGACACCTTTGATGGATTTAACGAAGCCGATTTAAAGAATGAAGATTCAAAAGATTCTAAATATTCTACTCGAAATTTTTCAGATACGAGTTTGGAAGCAGTAAAAAAACATTTTTCACATGCGAATTCTGTTCATTTTCTTCCAGGTTATTTTCCTGAAACAACCATTGGATTGAAAGAACAATCCTACGCTTTTGTTCATCTTGATGCCGATTTGTACTTGCCCACAAGTAGAGCATTAGCTTATTTTTATCCTCGACTTTCACCAGGAGGAGTTATCATCATACACGACTATAACCATACGTGGAATGGCGTTACACAAGCAATTGATGAATTTGCCAAGTCAATCCCCGAGCAAATAATTCCAATTGCCGATTGGCAAGGCAGTGTACTATTGGTGAAGAATGCATAATCGATTTTTGCGAATGCCAATCAATTCCAATAATTCAGAGTATTATTCTAATTTCGCGTTCTATAAAATCCCATGATTTACATACTCCTTAGTATTCTCACTTCTTCATCGATTATGATCATTTTCAAAATGTTCGATCGATTTAAAGTCAATACATTAAATGCCATTGTTGTAAATTATTGGGTTGCTGCAACATTGAGTATTGTACTCGATTCTTCTGGAATTTCCTTGGAAAAAGCACCGATTGAACCTTGGTTTTTTCAAGCCATTATGATGGGGTTTTTATTTATTACTTTATTTAATATTATTGCTAAAAGCACTCAAAATATTGGCGTTTCAGTGACCACTGTTGCGAATAAAATGTCACTCATCATGCCTGTGATGTTTTCCATCTTTGTTTTGCTTGATGCAGTGAATATTGTTAAAGTTATTGGAATTGTTTTGGCATTATTAGCCGTTTACTTAACAACGAAAAGTGATAATCGCAGCGCTGTTGATAAACGTTTTATTGTTTATCCATTTATTGTATTTATTGGAAGTGGAATTATTGATACGTTATTTAAATACAACGATGAATTTACATTGGGCGAAAATGGTTTAGAACCTTTTGTTTCTTGGATATTCATTACTTCCTCGTTGTTGGGATTGATTGTGCTCATCTTTAAATATGTTCGAGAGAAATCATTGCCAGATAGAAACTCAATTATTGCGGGCTTTATTTTAGGATTTCCAAATTACTTTTCTATTTACTTTTTGCTGAAATCCTTGAATATTGGCATGGAGGGATCGGTCGTTATTCCTTTAAATAATATATCTATTGTTGCTGTTTCTGCACTTTCTGGAATCTTTATTTTTCGTGAAAAAGGAACAAAAAGTAATATCATTGGATTGTTAATGGCAATAATTGCAATAGGTCTATTGGCATTTTCGAATGAAATTGGATCTGTTTTAGGAATTGGATGATTCAAGATAAATATACAACCATTGCAGGTCCAACCGAAGGAACATTTCGAGATCGAGGTAGTAAATTTATTGGTTACGCTTTCCCCGTAAATAATGAAAAGGAAGTTAAAGAACATCTGCAAAATCTTAAAAAGTTACATCCTTCTTCTAGGCATGTTTGTTATGCTTTTCGAATTAATCCATTGAACGAATATTGGCGTGCGAACGATGATGGAGAGCCTTCTTCTTCAGCGGGGAAGCCCATTTTAGGGCAAATTCGTTCGATGGAATTACAGAATGTTTTGGTGGCTGTTGTTCGTTATTTTGGAGGAACATTATTAGGTGTTCCCGGTTTGATACATGCTTATAAACAAGCAGCTATCGAAGCTTTGCAACAAGCAGTTTTGGTTGAGAAAACAGTAACTCAAGAAATAACTGCATCTGTGACCTACGATAAAATGGGCGATTTAATGAAGTGGGTGAAAGATGCGCAATTTGAATATACCATTCCCGAAATGGGCGAAACATTTTCAATTGAAATTTTAGTTCCAGCCAATAAGGTAGAATCTGTTCGAATATTTCTTGCTGAAAGTCAATGGTTACAAGATGAATCAGCAGCGGGAAATGAGTAAAATCATTGGCACCAATAAAATCACCAAGGCATAATAAATCATATCGACTTGAAAGTACGGGAAGTATTTTTTCCAGAAATCTTTGATCCAATTCATGCTGCAAGCTAAATAAAATATGGGATTTATTAAGAATTACTAGCGTTTTAAGCGTTATGACTTGTTAAATATTGGAATGCTTCCCAATAGAATTTCCATTAAAAACATCCAAGAGCAACGTGTATATTTGTGTTTATGTTCAAACAGATTTTCGCCTGTTGCTTCTTTTGTTTTATTCAAGTATTTGCTTATGCTCAATCGCTAGAGTCAGGATTTGAAGCATTGCGGGTATTCGATTTCTTTAAAGCAAAACAGATTTTCACAAGCAAGCTTAAGAAAGAACCTGCTGCTGCAAATTATGGATTGACGTTGATTCATACCGATTCATTAAATCATTTTTATTCACTCGATTCTGCATTTGTTAGAATTAAAAAAGCGGATGATGCATATCGAATTTTAGAGCCTAAAAAACAATTAAAGTATCGAATTTATTCGCTTTCCGATTCTTCAATTCAACAAATAAAATCACGTATTTATACCAATGCATTTGCATCTGCTCAAAAGATAAATACCCCCGAATATTTCCAGTATTACCTCGATTATTATACGGGTTCACCATTATCAGAAGAAGCAAAACGATTGAGAAATCAACGTGCATTTCAACGAGCCGATTCGATGAATTCAGCCAAAGGATGGGAATTGTTCTTGAGCAACTTTCCCGATTCTGATCAAGCAAAACAGGCGGCAAGCAACCTTGATGATGCGCAATACCGTGAAGAAACATCTGGGCAAACCATCGCAGATTTTGAAAAGTTTCTCTCAACAAGGCCATTGAGTATTCACAAGCAAGATGCTGAAGATGCCATTTACAGTTTAAGTATGACTAAAATAGCCCTTGAAGATTTATATGCATTTTCGAAAAAATACCCCGATAATCGCAATACAAATCAAGTTTGGGAACAACTCTACTATTTGTTTACTAGCGATCAGCGCAAAGAAAGTTTTTCAACATTTAAAGAAAACTATCCTGAATATCCATTTCAAGATCGAATCCAATACGACTTCCAATTATCTGGAACCCGATTGTTTCCTGTTGTTCACAACGATTTATGGGGATATGCCGATTCAACAGGTCGTGTAGTTATTCCATTCCAATTTGAAGAAGCCGAGGATTTTTCTGAAAATTTAGCGCTAGTCCGAATCCATGATAAAATTGCCTACATCAATAAGTCGGGAATTCGTTTGGTGCAGCCTAATTGGAATGATGGTGAAACATTTTCGAATGGGTTAGCCATTGTGGAGAAAGACGATAAATATGGAGTTATCAATACTCGTGGAGAACTTGTTTTATCAAACAATTACAGCAACATTATTGGTCCACAAACCGGAAATTATTCATTTGAAAAAGACAGCTTGTGGGGATTTTTAAATCAGAAAGCGCGCATTATTGTTGCGCCTATTTTTGAAGAAGTTCATATGTTTTCAGAAGGATTGGCTGCTGTAAAACGCGATGGTAAGTTTGGCTTTATTGATTCTGCGGGACATGAAATTATTCCTTTCAAATTTGATGAGGTAGGGGATTTTAAGGATGGAGTTGCCAACGTTATGATTGACGATTTATATGGATTAATTGCTCGTAACGGAACTCTAATTTTGCCTGTTAAATATAATCGAATTGGTAGTTTTAGAAATGGATTAAGCCGAATTACGCTCAATGATAAATGCGGCTATGCTAACAAAGAAGGAAAAATTATTATTCCACTTCAATCGAACTGCGCATCGGCTATCCAAGGTGTGGATGGTTTTAATGAAGGACTGGCTCGTATAGACAAGAAAGGAAAAAAAGGATTTATCGATAAAAAAGGCAAAGTTGTAATTTCACCAACGCTTCAAGATTGTAGCTATTTTTCAGAAGGATTGGCATCATTTAAGAAGAATAATAAATGGGGCTTTATTTCTAAAAATGGAAAAGTATTTATTGATCCTGTTTTTGAAGAAGTTTTACCGTTTCATGAAGGATTTTCTAGAGTGAAAAAAGGAGGGAAATATGGTCTTGTAAATAGAGACGGCCGAATCGTTCTTCCCATCAAGTATAATGATATTATTGATGAAGGGAAAGGTCTTTTTATTGTTACATTAGCTTCAGGTAAAATGCTCCTAAATGGTGCAATGGAAGAAATTACTGAATCTGCTTTTGATGAAATTAAAAAAACAAATTCATCAGGAATTTTACGGTTAATGAAAGCAGGTAAAATGTATCTATTTCACTGTGAATCCGAGAAAATATTTTGGGTTGAAGCTGGGGTTAAACCTGGGGATTAATCCCCAGGATGCAAATCCCAGGATACGAGCCCAAGGTTTTTTAAAAAAAACAGTATGAGAAATAATTTATTGGTTACCATATTATTCATTTCCCACATAACATTTGGGCAAATTGAAGTGAAGCAAATTGATCGTTCATTGGCTAAAATCAATGAACGTTTGTATGCTTCCAAATTCGAAGTTTCGAACAAAAACTACCGAGAATTTTTGCAAGTATTAATCAAAGAAAATCGAAATGCAGAGTTAGCCATTGCACAAATCGATACACTAAAATGGAACGAAAACAATTCATCTTATTCCAACAATCCTTATGTCGATTATTACCATAAACATCCTGCATACAAGAATTATCCAGTTGTGAATGTGAGTTATGAAGCTGCTCAATTATATTGTGAGTGGTTAACCTTAATTTACAATTTAAGTCACAATCGGAAATTCAACAAAGTAAAGTTTCGCTTGCCAAGTGAAAACGAATGGGAAATGGCAGCAAGAGGCGGAGATAGTTTGGCTAAATATCCATGGAAAGGTGAATTTTTGAAGAATCCAAAGGGACTTTACTTATGCAATTTTGCAAGAGATGCTAATGATACAATGGGAACAACCAATAAATTAAACGATTCGGCTGATATCACAGCATTAGTAAATGCTTATTATCCCAATCATTTTGGATTGTTCAATTTAAGTGGAAATGTTGCCGAAATGATATCCGATAAGCAAATAATTAAAGGAGGAAGTTGGCTATCAACACCAGAATATTTGACTATTACAAGTAAACAATCAAACGACGGAAATCCCAAACCAACGGTTGGTTTTAGATATTTTTTAGATGTAATTGATAATTAAATGTTGGTCAATGGATTCTGTTAATTAATGATATTTTCAACTAAAAGATTCATCTTCTTCTTTATCAGTTCCTTCCTCGTAGATTTTTAGAAGGAGAAAGAACCAAGAAATAAGCAATGGGCCAAACACCAAGCCCAAAATTCCAAATACGGGAATACCGATGATAACACCTATTATAGTGATTAATGGATGAGTATTCGCAATGTATTTCGAAACAAAATACCGAATAACATTGTCAATGTTAGTTACCAAAATAAATCCCCAAAGTAATATGCCATACCCATCGGAAGCATGACCGCTAGCAATAGCTATTATACCAGCAGGCACAAAAACAATTGGTGCGCCAATAATCGGAAGGAAGGAAAGAAAGAAACATATTACACCCCAGAATAGGGGATCACTCAAGTTGAAGATTACAAATCCAAGACTTACTAAACTACCTTGTACGAAAGCTATAAAACCTTGACCAAGAACATTTGAATACGTTGAACTCCTCAATTCAGCTCCAAATCGCAAACTATTTTTAGGTTGAAATGGCATGTATTTCAAAATGGTTTTTTCGAATGCATGATGATTTATTAGCATGAAATACAGCATAAAATACATCATTGCTAAAGTGAAAAATGCACCTAAAACTCCATTTAATAAAGTACTTACTCCTCCAAAAAGATTATTTTGTATAAACGAGATGAGCTGTTCAATGGCCATGTCATCATTGATACTCACTCCAAAAAATACTTGTACTTGATCTATGATTGCTGTTATTTGGTCGGTATTGATTAATAAGTTGGATAGTTTATTTCCAATCATTATGATGACGGTTAGCATTGGAAATACAAGCAGTAAAAAAGTACTGAGCATGATTGTACAGGTAGCCAGCCAATTGGGCCATTTTTGAACGTAACGTAGATATCCGAAAAATGGGCGAAAAAGCACATACAATATAACAGCACCCAAGAATGCCGGAAAAATATTGCGCAATGTATAGAGCAATATAACTCCCGAAATGACAGTTAACGCTAAAATAATTTTACGTCGGTTGCTATAGTCTTGTATGGGCACGATTACTTGGTTTTGGTTAAACGAATAGCTTCTTCAAGATCTATTCTCATTCCATTTCTATATCCTGCAACAAACGATTTACTTTTCATGTGATTGTTAGCGTTCATCTTTTTTCGGGCTTCTTCAAGAGTGGGGAATTCACCGTATGTATACTTAAATAAACCATTGTGTTTCTCTTCGGTGATTTCTTTTTCAGGGATTTCAAATTCTTTTGCAATCTTGGTTAAATCTGATTTTTGGGGCAATGCAGCCAACTGAATTTTAAAACGAATTATCGAAACATTGATAGTACTATTAATAGTCTCTCCACTATTCTTCTGATCTATTTGAGAATTGTTATTATTACTTATCTCCGATTTTACAGTAGAAATTGTTCCCGTTTTTTTATTGGTTTGGGTTTTATTTTGAGAAAGTGAATCGGACTTACTCGTTACAGTTTTAATTTCTACTTTCTTAACCGGCTCCTCTTTGGGTGGAGTTGTTTTCTCTATGGTTGAAGCAACTTTTTTATCCGATTGAATTGATTTCTCGACGGTAGAAGCATGCTCAATTTGTTTCTCTTGGATAGATTTATTTGGAATTATTTTAGCAGTTGTTTGCGCTGGTTTTATGTTCCCCAAAGCACGATTTCCTTTCCCATGAATAGTCATATTCAACGATGGAAGGACAATTTCTTTCCGAACATCCTCTTTCAAATAAATAAATACCATTGGGATTTCAATATTCCCAGAATACTCTTTATTGGCAGTTACTTCAAATCGAAGATTCAATTCTTGCGACTTGGGTAATGTAATCCACAGAAATTGTAATTGTGATTTACTCATAGAAAAGATAGCGCCAGCATTTTCAACTTCATTCACCGAAAATCCCAAAGGCCAATCTTGTTGAATGCGTGCAATTCCTTCAATGTTACCCCGGTTTATTTTTAATCCAATTTCAAAAGGAGTTCTTGCAAAAGCAGAGTCGGGTAGGGAGTAACTGGCATCCAAAGTTTCGTTTTGACCAAATACAAAAGAAGTAACTAATATTAAGAAAAGAAATATTGAAAACCCTCCGAGTTTTATTGGATTCATAACTGAATTTATTAGCAAGAAAATAGGTTCAAATTATTATTTTTTAGGAACACTTCGTTTCTTAGAAGCTAACTCCATGGCCTCTCCAATGGTGATACGGTTTCCTCGGTTGTATGCAATCACAAAAGGAATGTAACGGGAGAAATCCATGCTGTTCTTGTAATCGCGCGCTTGTTCGTATGTACCAAACGTGCCGGTTAAGTATTTGTAAAGTCCATGGTAGTTTTCTACTTGTATCCGTTCTTTGATACCATAAGCTTTTCTCAAAGAGTCTTTATCGATTTCTTTAGTTGAACTCAAAATTTGAATTTTATAGATTAAATCCATTTTCTCCTCTTCCATGTATTGAGGTTTATCGGGCGTATTGTCGATAATTCCCAATAAATTTTTCTCTGCAAGTGAATCGCTTGGTGCGATGTATTCGATTATTTCAATGGATTGTTGCGGAATATTAAAAATCTCTTTTTCTTCATCAACTATGTAATAAAAAATACCTCCAATAGTCTGTTTTCCTCGCATTTCGAAGGGTACAGTAATTTTGTAAATCACTTGTATCTCTTCTTCATCAGGCAATCGCAGCCAATTGTATTTTACTTTCCCCTCCTTGAAATTGAAAATCGCTCCCTGACTTTCAACCCCTATGGCTGTCATTCCTTTAGGTAAATCTTGCTCAATCTGAAAAAAACTGTTAAGTCCTTGTCGCTTGATTTGAAGTTTGACCAAGAAATTCCCACCTGCATATACTTTCGTTTGAGAGAAAGATTGTTGAACAGCAACAATGCTTTCGATGGCTTGTAGTTGATATGGGAGGGATGCAAACAATATAAAGCCAAGAAGATACTTTCTTATCATGATTATTTTTTTGTAAAGTTCGTAGGAAGCATCGATGAAGTAAACTGCATCAAGTGAATATTTTTCAACATAATAAAGATGAAGTATATTTCAATTGTTGAAACGTTTGATTCGTTTAATTATTGAATGCAAATGATGCGATTATTAAGTAATCTAACTATTTATGCTAATTGATATACTGATTTATTCATAAGGTGTTCAATTCGAATTCATAGAATAAGAAAACCCCTAGCAATATATAATTACTAGGGGCTTTTTTGTCGGGATGGCAAGATTCGAACTTGCGACCTCCTGGTCCCAAACCAGGCGCGATGACCGGACTACGCTACATCCCGAACTTGTAAAAAGTTCTTTCAATACAATTCTGAAATTCCGGTTGAATTCAGAAATCCTCTGGCGGTGAGGGCGGGATTCGAACCCGCGGTACAGTTACCCGTACGTCAGTTTAGCAAACTGGTGGTTTCAGCCTCTCACCCACCTCACCTTAATGTGGGCTGCAAATGTACCAAAAAAAGTTTCCCGACAAACTTTCTTGCGTATTTTTTTATAGTGCTTGATTATCTGATTGTTAATTTAGATTTTGTAGTGTATTCGAGAAAAAATCAAGAAAAATCATCTTTCAATAAACAGAAATAATGGCATCGTGAACGAATTTTCTATATTTGCAAACGATTTTGGTTCCGTAGCTCAGCTGGATAGAGCAACAGCCTTCTAAGCTGTGGGTCTTGAGTTCGAATCTCAACGGGATCACATTATATAGCCCTGAATTTCAGGGCTATTTTTTTGTTTGGCCTCTAACACGATTAAATCGACTAATAATTTCATTGAAGCCATACTAATTGAAAATCCTCAAGTCGAATTCCCTATTTTCGCAACAAAATTCTGCACAATGGCTCATAATAAACTGATTTTGGTTTGCAACGACGATGGAATAACTGCTCCGGGAATTCGTGCATTGGTTGCGGTTGCTAAGGAATTTGGAACTGTTGTAGTTGTGGCTCCCGATAAGCCTCAATCGGCTATGGGGCACGCAATAACTATAAATTCAGCCTTGCGATATAACAAAATTACTATCGATGGTGAAGTTGAATACGCTTGTTCGGGAACTCCAGTAGATTGCATAAAACTGGCTATGAATAAAATACTTCCTCGTAAGCCCGATTTACTTATTTCTGGGATAAATCATGGTTCGAATGCTTCCATCAATGTTATTTATTCGGGTACCATGGCAGCTGCAATGGAAGGGACCTTAGAACGAATTCCCTCGATTGGTTTTTCTTTATTAGATCATTCAATCGATGCTGATTTTTCTGCTTCTCAGGATATTGCTCGTATTATAATTTCTCATGCATTAGAGAAAGGAATTCCTCAGGGAGTTTGTTTAAATGTGAATATTCCCAATGTGAGCAAAGATCTTATTCAAGGAATTCGAGTATGCCGTCAAGCTGATGCCAATTGGGAAGAAGCATTGGATGAACGAAAAGACCCTATGGGGAAATCGTATTTTTGGTTGACAGGAACATTTAAAAACTACGATAGTGGCAACGATATCGATATTTGGGCATTGGAAAACAATTACGTTTCGGTTGTTCCTTGCAAGTTCGATTTAACAGCACACGAACTTCTAAATACATTTAAAACTTGGGAGCAAGATGTTTAAGCGCGATAATTTTGCATTTGGAACTATGATTGGAGCGATAATCCCCATTCTAGTTTTTATCTTGTTGCAAGAGTTTGTAACGATAAAGCTTAATAATGGGGAAACTCAACCTCGTTTCGACGATGCCACAAACTTGGTTCTATCATTGGTTTTTAATTTAATTCCTTTTCGTCAATACATGCAAAAAGGGAACTATGAAAAAACAGGGAAAGGCATATTATTAATGACTTTTTTATATGCCATGGTGTATGTGTACATAAAGTTCTACAAGGTGAATTGAGATTTTTTTATTTATAAATAAAACAAACCATCGAGTCACAAGATATTGTCAAGTTTATTTTAATTAGCATAATAGCAATATGAGTTGTTTGAGTCTCGTTTTAAATTATTAATATCAACTTGCTGCGAGTCGAGCTTTAGAGCAATCCGAGCATTTTGATGAATCGGAAATTAATTCGTAATTATAGCCTTATATGGCATTTTGGAATGCTTTGAGTGATATTTATCGTGATAAAATATCTATATTATATATAAATAATAGTATAAGTACATTCAATATGATAAATAAACTAAATATTCATCGACCGAAAATAGAATATTTAGGTTTGTATTAAAAACTTTGGTAAATTTGAACTTTCTTATCGCGTAAAGGCTATTTTGGTTGATTTACTTTCAATTATTTTTTGCAAAAGCAAGCTGAGACTTCCTTAATAAAAAATAAATGAAAGATAATACCGAAAAACTTTTAAGTAGAATGAACAATAAGCAAATTTGGGATGAAAAGCCAGTATTTTGTTTTACTTCAGATATAGATTGGGCATCAGAAGATGTGATGACCGAATATTTTAACATTATAAATGCATTTGGTATAAAGCCGACTCTATTTGTTACTAATGAATCGGAAATCATAGAATCTAACTTTAAATTAGGAAATATTGAACGTGGCATTCATCCTAACTTTTTAGAACATAGTTCTCATGGAAATTCTTTTAAAGAGATAGTAGAGACATGTATAAAATTTGCTCCAGAATCATTCGGATTCAGAAGTCACAGACTTTTTGATGTAACCGACATCACTCATCTTCTTAAAAATGAATATAATTACAAATACGTTTCTAATTTAGGAACCATTCTTCAAACTTATATCAAACCTATTTTACACGAATCAGGATTAGTTCATATTCCGATATTTTTTGAAGACGGAACTCATTTGTATAATCAGTTGGATTTAAACTTTAAAAAATATCTTGATTTATTTATAACACCAGGGATCAAGATTATTAGTTTTCATCCGATGAATTTTGTCTTCAATTCACCTAGTATGTCCTTTATGCGTGATATAAAAGATACATTAACTAGAGAAGAATACAATAATATCGATACCGCTACTATTGATAAATTAAAAAATAGAGAAGCCGGAATTGGACAAACTGTAATAGATATTGTAAAATTTGTTAATGAAAACAATTACCCAATTATGTCATTAAATGAAGTTTACAACACATTAATGTTAGAGCCTGTATCATGAGAATACTTGAAACACAAAGACTTTTACTAAAACCGATTGAAGTTGAAGATTTGAAATTCTTACTCAATCTGAGATGGGAACAAGAAGTCATGAATTATCTAATTCACGATCCGATTTCATTAAAAAATCAAACGGATTGGTTCAATAACATCAAAAAAACAGATTTGGCTCTTTCTATTTTTGTTAAGGAAGATAATGATTTAAAGATTATTGGAACAGTCGGTTTATATGAAATGAATGCGAGACATCAGCGAGCGATATGGAGAATTCGTTTAGATCCTTCACATCAAGGTAAAGGCTACGCAACGGAAGCTATCAACTTAATTTTAGATTACGGTTTTAATACCTTAAATTTGAATAAAATTATTTCCGATTCTTTTGCTGACAATGCGGCTATCGTGAATTTGACCTTAAAATTAGGTTTCAAACAAGAAGGTTTATTAGTTGGTCATTACTTCCATAATGGAGAATTCAGGGATGCAATTCAATTTGGTTTTTTGAGAAAAGATTTTAATCTTAAAAATAAATTATGACCAACTAGGAGGGTCAGCTCTCGTTTATTTGGAATAGTCTAGTTATTAATTTGATTCTCCTTTAAAAAAGGGGGATTTATTCTCAAAAAAACGCCCTATTACTGAAGGAATTTCTCATCACGCCATTCAAAAAAATTATAATGCTAAACATAAATTTTGCCGAAATATTTTTAATTAGTTTTTAAAATTGCATTGAAAAAACAACATGTTTGATAAACTAATGGAAATGAAGAAACACGTGGATGAGGTAAAAGCACGCTTCGATACCATTTTTGTTTCAGGAGAAGCAGACTATGGAAATGTGAAAGTTAAAATGAACGACAACCGAAAAGTTCTGGATGTAAAGTTGAATCTCTCCTTTTAAAATCAGGAAGATGCAGAACAATTAGAGGAATTGCTTCAACAAGCTATTAATCGAGTTTTAGTGCAGTCGGAAAGTGTTAATGAATTGGAAATTAAATCGGTTGCAGGCTCAATATTCCCCGAATGTCAGGTTTATTTTGAAACTTGGTTTAGAATATCGGCCAAAACATTTGCTTGTTTTGATCGAGTAAATTGAGCCGTAAAATTGGTATCTGATTGCATTGTTTCGTACATGCCATCGAGGTATTTATGAAATTGGTTATTCAAAAAATCAAAAGTCTCTATAGAAGTATTGGTTATAAATCCGAGATTGTATTGAGTGAATGTCTCATCTAAAATATCCTCGTCTCCTGGGCAAACCAATACTGGCCTTCCTAATCCAAGATATTCATATATCTTACTTGAAGGACTTCCTTTGCTTCCAATATGTGAAACCATCAAGAGCAAGTGCGCCCGTGCTTGCATCTCTATGACCTGATCTCTCGAAATTCGTTCGGTTAATAAAAGGGTGTCTTCGTATCCTTGCATGAAATTTTGAACGCGCTGAGCAACATCTTTTAAGAATAAGATTCCCGGAAATTGAAGTTTGATTCGTTGACGATATTCAGGATTCTCATCAACTAGTTTCTTAAATCCCGCCAGAAAGATTTCAATTTGTTGAGAACCATAAAGCATTCCATTATAAACAATTGTAAAATCATCATACAATACAAGATTCTGAAATACTTTCAGGTCATCTTCAAAAAAACCATTGAGCAAAACATGTCCAGGTTTTCGGACAAATTCCCCTATTTTCTGAGCGTAATAAGGCGATACGGTTGTAATACAAGAACTAGTACCAACCCATTTTTTTTCACTTCGTTTGCTCAATCCCAGTAAAAAGCGATTCAAAAAGCCGGAAACATCATTCACTTCACTTGTAGTCCAGTCGTCGCGATAATCGGCTATCCAAGGCATGTTAGTTTGTTTATGGATTTCATAACCAAAACGAAAAATCTCAAAAGGATTACCTGTCACTATTATGGCTTTTACATCGTCGTGCTTTTTGCAATAATTCAATGCAAAAGCATGCAAGTTGGAATAAGGAATAAATGATTTGTTGAAATTACTTCCGAAAAGCTCGATGAAAGAAAGTGCTTTTCTTAATAAATAAAATCGGGTATTACCATATTTACTGTACAAACGATCACGAAGGTTTCCTTTAAAAGGAAGGTAATAGGCCTCGTATTCGTCTGTTACTTTATGTATCAATTCAACGCCCGAATCTTTGTGAATATCGTTTGGGGTTGCAATATGATTATCCCAATTACGTGTTATTATAATTGGATCCCAGCCATGTTCTTTTAAATAACGCGCCCAGCCCATACTCCTTTGCGATGCTGTTAAATTACACGGTGGGAAAAAGTAACTAATAATTAGGACTTTCTTCATGAATGATTAAATAAGTGAAGGAAATTATAGGTGTTCGATTTTACGGAATAAGATTCCTCAATTTTTTTTCGAGTATTGCTTGAAATCCGCTTTAATTCAAAGCGATTACTTAGTAATAAACGGATTGCTTTTTCCCAATCTTCCGCAGTATTGCATATAAAGCCATTGATACCATCATCTACAATTTGGGTATTTACTCCAACGGGCGAAACCAATGCGGGAATTCCCAAAGCCATATATTGTAATGCTTTGAAACCACATTTTCCATTTGCCCATTTATCGTCTAACAAAGGCATGACCCCCACATTAAATGCCAATAAATCGGAAATCTCGCTCTCTTTATTCCATTTGCGAAACACTAAACTTTTTAAATCAAATTCGGGAGGGATATCCGAAATGACCATAAATTGAAAATCAAATTCTAACTCAAGCTTTTTTAGAATTGGAATCAGCTCTGAAATGTATCGAACGGTAGAATGTGATCCTGTCCAACCAATAATAAATGTTTCGCTGTTTTGATTCTTTATCTGATTATGCAGTCGCACAGTGTCGATTGTTGTCGGGTTAAAAACAATTTCTGCATGTGGGTTGTACGAGCGAGCGTAATCGCATAAATACGAATTGCCACAGGATATTTTCCAAGCCCATTTGCAAATATGTTTCACGTTTGTATATCCTTTTAAAAAGGAAAAGTGACTATTGGCTTCAGAAAAATTGGGAATCCAAATGGCATCATCGAAGTCGTAAATAATTTTCTTCTTTAACCAACGGGCTGCTATGTATTCGAAAAAAGGGGGGCCAATGGGACTTGCTTCTCGGTGAATAAAGATAATATCGACTCCCTTTAACTGAAAAAGCAATTTGAATCGTCGTATTAATCCTCCAAGTATAGCAGCGGCTTTACGAGGAAATCGACCAGGAAGATATAGGATTTGCCAAACACGATTTGTTAGAAATGGAATTACCCGATATTCCATTCCGCGTGAATCCAATTCCTGAAAATATTGTTCAAAGCGAAATCGCTGGCTAGCTGCTTTGCCTGTGGGATAAGGTACTATAAACAATATACTCATCTGTTCTTCGATTTGCAAACCTAAATAAAAATGTCCAATGCATTCATTTTTTAAGTATCGAAAATGGCTATCTTTGAAACCATGACTTTAGAACGTCCAAATGCTCCTGTGTGGATCATTTTCTTAGGGGACTTATTTATCTGCTTCATTTCAATTTGGGCAGCCTATTTTCTTCGTTTCAATTTCCGAATTCCACCTGAAGAGTTTGGTACTTTGCCATTGGTGTTTTTAGTTGTTCTCTTAATACGTGCTATATCGGCTTTATTATTCCAAACACATCGCGGAATAATTCGGTTTACAAATACCAAAGATGTAGAACGGATTTTCTTATCAATCGCAGCTGGTTCAACATTTTTTCTAGTAATTAATCCGATACTGCTGCTTTTTAAGCAAGCTTATTTGATCCCTTTTTCTATTATTATCATTGATGGAATTATCTCGGTATTCTTGATGGTGATTTCTCGTATTGTTATAAAATCTATTTTCCATGAGATTAATGGCGGCAATAAAGTTAAAACAAGTGTTATTATTTATGGTGCTGGAGAAACTGGAATTACCGCCAAAAAAGCCATCGAACGTGATGCTGGTGCTAAATACAGAGTAATTGCTTATATCGACGATGATGCTAATAAAGTAGGGAAGAAGTTGCAAGGGAATTTTATCCGTTCCACTTCCGAATTAAATGATATTATTGAGCAATACGATGTGAAGCTCCTTATTATCGCCATCGAAAATGTTATTCCTGCTCGCAAGCAAGAAGTCATAGATATTTGCTTGGCCTCAAATACCAAAATTTTCAATGTTCCTCCAGTGAAAAGTTGGATCAATGGGGAACTCAGCTTCAAACAAATCAAAAAAATCAATATCAACGATTTGCTCGAACGTGATCCCATTCAGCTCGATTTGCAACTTATTCGCAACGATCTTGCAGGGAAAGTGGTGCTCGTTACAGGAGCCGCTGGTTCGATTGGATCTGAATTAATCAAACAAATAATTCCGTTCAAGCCACTCAAATTAATTTTAGTCGATCAAGCCGAAAGTCCTTTGTATGACATCGAAAGGGACTTGAACGATGATGCGCTTGCCGAAGGATTTGAAGTCGTTATTGGTGACATTCGAAGCGAAAGCCGGATGCGTCGTGTGTTTGAACATTTCAAGCCACAATTAGTCTTCCACGCCGCAGCTTATAAACATGTTCCGCTTATGGAACATAACCCATCAGAAGCGCTCTTGACGAATGTTTGGGGAACACGCATTCTAGCTGACTTATCTGCCGAATTCAATGTCCTGAAATTTGTGATGGTTTCTACCGATAAAGCAGTAAATCCTACCAATGTGATGGGGGCATCTAAGCGTATTGCCGAAATGTATGTGCAGTCGCTTGGGCAAACCTGCTCAACCAAATTCATCACAACGCGGTTTGGAAATGTATTGGGCTCGAATGGTTCCGTTATACCAATTTTCAAAAAGCAAATTGAGCGCGGTGGTCCCGTTACCGTTACTCATCCCGAAATAACCCGATATTTTATGACCATTCCTGAAGCCTGCCAGTTGGTATTGGAAGCGGGCACTATTGGACAAGGCGGGGAGATTTTCATTTTTGATATGGGCAAGTCGGTGAAGATTATTGATTTGGTTCGGAAGATGATTAAATTATATGGATTAACGGTTGGCAAGGACATCGAAATTATATACACAGGATTGCGCCCAGGAGAGAAATTGTACGAGGAATTATTAAACGATCACGAGAATACAATGCCTACGCATCATCCTCAAATTATGAGAGCGACAGTGCAAGAATTCGATTTTGAGCATATTAACAATCAAGTCAACGAACTCACAACCTTATTCTCTTCGCAAAATAATTTCGATATTGTTTCCTATATGAAAACGATGGTTCCTGAGTACAAAAGCAATAATTCCATTTTCGAAAAATTAGACTAAACCGTTTCATGCATCGCACTCCCATTCAAATTCGATTTTCGGACATCGATATACTCAATCACATCAATAATGCAAAATTCCCATCATTCATGGAAATTGGCCGCATTCAGTATTTTCAAGATGCTATTTCCAATCAACACAACTGGAAAGAAACAGGGGTCATTGTGGCCAACTACACGATGGATTTCCGAATTCCCATTTATTTAAATGATCGTTTATTTATTGAAACAGAGGTGACTGCCATTGGAACGAAAAGCATCACATTTGCTTATAAATTTGTTGTTGAAGGAGATGCAAGCGCTATCGTGAAAGCTACAGGTACAAGCGTTTTGGTCTGTTTTCACTACCTCGAAAATCGCAGTATGGAAGTGCCCGATCTTTGGCGCAATGGAATTAATCTTTTCCAGAACTCGAATTTTTAATTTTAAATGGTTAAAACAATCAACAGCAATTTCTGTTTATAAAGAAAACCACTAGTGTCCGATAAAAACTCAAAATGAGTATTTGTCCTTTCGAAAGTACTGATTTCCTTGGAACG
>Ga0304730_1000356_pt1 | contig 40285 bp, 53 predicted proteins | sample M_130628_MF_Meta_FD_190474 | JGI IMG/M metagenome (GOLD analysis project Ga0304730, IMG submission 190474) | Freshwater microbial communities from Lake Montjoie, Canada to study carbon cycling - M_130628_MF_MetaG (v2) (version 2) | ecosystem: Environmental > Aquatic > Freshwater > Lake | place...
ATACAAGCAAATCGCCCATTTCCATTCCTTGCCAATCCTCAATCATTGTAATGCCTAATTTATCTAACCTAAAAAATATATCAAATTGTAAGTCGTGCAACTGAGCAAACTCCTCAGCTTGTAATTGTAATGACCTGGCGAATCGATTCTCGTGGTTTCCTAACTTATAATAAATTGGAATCGTTCTAAAGATATCTCTTAACTTTTGTAAGAAATCACGATTCATGTCAACTTCCCTTTTAAAATCTCGCATATCCTTTTCCTTTTCGTGCCGAGAAATAGAATAGAAGTCTTGGATGTCGCCATTCAGATACAAGCAATCAATCTCTTGCTCCTTTAAATGCTTTATAGCACAAGTCAAAGCCTGAAGATCGTGATAAGGAAAATGTATATCAGATAAGATTCCAATCTTCTTTAAATGCGGAGGCAGTTTAGCTGACACATATTCCTTTCCAATGCTTTCTTCGATACCAAAGTTGTCCAAAGTTTCAAGATTATAGTTTGCGACTATTGGCGGAATGATTTTATTTATTTCTCGAGCTGACCTATCCTTTGAAGTTATATTCTTTTGAATCATAAACTTCCTTAATGAATCAGGATTTTGATAGCCATACATCTCAAAGAATTGTTTATGGAAATCAGTTTTACTTAGGTTTGTAGAATAAAAATGTTCTCTAATCTTGGTAATCTTATCTTCCATTTTCATATTCTTCCATTAAAACATCGACTAAAAATTCGATATTGTTTAGCACTTTCATTCTTAAAACGTATGCAGCATCATCAACGTGTTCGATGTTCTCCATTACATCCATCATCGTATCCAGTAAATCCTTTGCTCTTGATTTTGGCTTCTCCAATGGTTCAATGTCAATTTTATACATAGAAAATTCTTAAATATAAGTAACCAAAGATTATAAGTCCCATAAAAATAATGGTTAAGATACACCAAGTTGGTATGATATTGGTTATTTTTTCTTTATTAATTGATGAACTATCAGTATGCAAACTTGAAACGTACATATTTTTATACACATTTTCAATTGAATCGATGTTTACCGTTGCTTGAATGTTGCCCTTGTAAGACCTTATAATTATCTTGCCTTGTGGAACGGTTATCTTTGAATAGAAAGTGTTTAAGATACCCGTAGAATCGCAAGGATTCTCAATGATTAGTGTATCATATACCGCATTGAATTTTGTTATTACTTTGTAATCACGGATTGTGTCAACACGAATCTTTTCTTTTTCGATTATAACCGATTTTTGTGGCCGACATGAAATAAAAAAGTTTGCAATTAGCAAACAAAGGATTAGTTTTTTCATGAAAAGTATAATTGAGATTCAGCGTTTCTTCGAAGTGTCAATCCATTAAGGACTTTGCCTCCACTCTTATTCCATTTTAAAAACTCTAATTTAATTGACTCATCATTTGGGTCGGCATTTACTTTTTTAAGTAAGGTGCTTTTCTTTAAAGACCCAGCGCCCAAGTTATAGCAAAATGATACAAGGGCATCGAATTGGTTCTGATTAATGTCATCACGGCAAAATGAGTCAACGCTCCTTTCATAATGTTTTATCACATTTAAAAAAATATCGGTTGCTCTTGCTTCGCTAATGGGTGCATCGGTCATTTTAACCTTTGTGCCATCTTCGTAATAAGTGCAACCGATTGATATTGTTGGGATACCAGCTGGACATAAGTAAGGCTTGAGTTTAACTCCCTCAAACTTCTTTATTAGGCTTAGTCCTCTTTGGCTTATTTGGTTGATTTTCATCTAATTTTGCTCTCAATTCAATGTTTTCACTTCTTAAATTATGAATCTCGGTAGTTAAAGAATCAACTTTAATTTTTAATTCCGCAACTTCCGCTTTTAGGTCTGTTGCCATTTCTCTCCAAATTTTAATTGCTTCTTGAACGTTTGTAATTTCAGAAGATTCAACTTCTATTTTTTCTTTTTTGCGACCAAATAACCAAGTAATTAATGAACCAAATAAACCCGTTACTCCTGGTATTACTATCTCTTCCCAATCATTCATTATTCGCCTTCAGTTTCAGGTGCAACTTCTTCTTGGATTGGAGCAATTACTTTCTCTTTTAAGCCTAATGTTTCTAATGCCCATTTAACAATAAATGAGTCATCAATTCCCCATTGCGCCACGATAGGCTCAGGGATAATCAGATTGCCTTCTTCAACCATCGGATTAAATTGGCTCATTAATTTAAAATACAAAGTTTGCTCAGGATTCTGAAGAGCATAATTAACGACCTTGATTTCCACTCGGTCTGCTATTTCTCTTACTCCCTTAACTGGCTCAATGAATACTATCATATTAGTCTTTAATAAATATTTCTAATAATTGTGCTTTTGCTAAAACGGTAAACGATTCTGAATCTTTTACAAATCCTTTTAAAGTTTCTTGGTCGGATTTATCTAAATCTAAGACCTCGCCTTTAAATAACTTCTTTGCCCAATCCCAAAATTTAAGTGCATCGCCTTTGGATGCGGAGGCTAATGCGCCAGCTAACATTTTACCAGCATTACCACCCTCAAATACTTGATCATCAAGACCAATAAAGTCAAAGTTAAAATCTAATTTCATTTGGTTGTTTGTTTAGTTTACAATCATAAATAGCTAATGTGCAATTTTTTATTATTCAGGCCAATATCTATAAGTTCCATTTGGATTAAGTATTAATTTAAATCCAATATTTCTTAGCTTTGGTTCGTTGGCTAACATATCAATATTAATTTCTTCATATGGTTCAAATATTTGAACCCAACTTCCACCTGGATTAACATACGCAGAAGTAATATGTCTACCTTCGTGATAAATTCTATAATAAATTCTGATAGAAAACGTACTGCCAGTTTGATATGGATAATCTGTATTAATTTGACGAAGTTTAGAATCTCTTACTGGATTAATTGCATACATATTACCAACGGCAGTAAATGTATTAATACCAGCGTCATAAGTTAATGGGAATTGTTGGCTAAAATTGTTTGCTCCATTTATTTGATAAGCCCAAGTCATATTATTAGTATAATCAGGAACAACACTATTTTGATTAGTATCTCTACAAGTTGCAGTTGCTAAAAATTGATAATTGTTTGCCCAATCAATTGACCTATCATCTTCGTGTACTTGAGTACCTCCAACAAATCCTTTAAAATTAGTAAATTGTCTTCTTGGAACTACTTGACTATTAGAATTAATAATTAAATTATCTCCAGGTCTACCACTTTCGGGTTGTATAATTGAAGACATTCTATAATAATCAATTACTAAATTTATTCTAACATAAAAAATATATTGACCTACTGGAACGGTTACATTATTCCTTTGAAATATTAATAATTCATAAGGTAAAATACCTTGAGAATATGTAAAATATGTTTCATTAATAAATACAGATACATGGTCAACAATTCTTAAATGACTTGGCAAAGTAATTCTCATTGCTACTAATGACGAATTAGTACTTGGTTGATTTCCAATTGTTAATCTGTAAACATAATATGCCTCATCAGTAGGAGTTGCATTTATTGGTCTTGGAAATTTAAAATTTTCATTAAATGAATCAACTGAGAATGCAAATGATGGCTCTCCAAATATATAAGTTTCAACCGTATTACTTTGAGCATAATTGTTAATTATATTACCGCCATAAGCGGAAGCAAAATTGGTATAATTTCCGAACTGAATTGCTCTTATTGTAAATACAAATTCCGCAAAATAGTCAATCGGTAAAGAATTATTAGTTGTAAAAGTAACGGTTCTGCCACTAACCGAAGAACTAAATGGACTTGGTACATCGACCATACTTACAAATTCAAAGCCACTCGGCAAAACATCTGACATCACAATTTGTCCACTTGTAGGATTTGCCAATATTCGCATTTGAATCCTTACCGTACCTGATTGATTTATATTAAATGCACCTGGCATTGACTTTCCTAAAGTCATATTTGGATAGCCAAAAGTACAAGTGCCGTATTGATTTGCTACCGATTGCCCATTTGCATCAAGCCATTGATTGCATAAAGCAGTTGCCTGATTATTTGCATTCGTATCCGCATCAGCTTGGCTTATAGAACTTGTGTAAGTAGCCGTAAAGAATGGAGAATAAACCTCTTGAAATGAGCCAACTCCGTATTCCCCGCAATCATTTTTTTGAATTGTACGAACTAATCTTTTAGTGACTGAACTTGTGAACGTTACCTGAGCGATACTTGTCGTTGTAGTATTTGAAGTCTTAGTAACCGTTTCGCCTCCGCCACTTACCGAAGCGTAATTGTAATATGTTCCTTGAGTTGTAGTCTTAACATAAATGTACAATGATACTTGCCCGTTGACTGGAATACTACCAGTAAAAGTTGCCGTTATTACTTGGCCATTGACCGTGACATAATTAAAACTACCACCGCTTCCTAAAAATTGTAAATTTGCTTGTAAAGTATCAGTTACGGTAATCGTTCCAGCAGTTGGAGCAGTTCCGTTGTTTGTTAATGCAATATCGTAAACAAATTGTGTATCAAGATTTACCGAAGTTGGCGCACTTTTACTTATAGTAATGTACGGAGTTGGTTGGTTACATCTTTGGCAATACAAATACCATTCAGTCGGGAATACCGTTGGAAGATTGCCGTCAGGTCTTGGAGTATAATATTGATTTAAAAGAATTATATCTCCATTTGAGTTTTGAAGTTGACCTTGTTCAGCTTTTGTAATAGAAATAGGAGGATTCGATAAAGATTCCCCCGTCATTTCATTATAAACATCGGCAAAAGACATTTCGCCACTTCCTTGTAATGGCATCTATTTATTCAATAATGCTTTTAACTCATTGATTTGTGTTTGTTGTTCTTTAATCGCTTCAATTAATAAAGCTGATATATTTCCGTATTCAACTCCAAGAATACCATCGTTTCCTTTGTTTACAATCTCAGGAAGAACCGTTTGAATCTCTTGAGCAATTACTCCAGCGTGACGCTTTGAATCATCTGCTTTAAATTCATAAGTATATCCGTTAATTTGCTCTACTTTTTCTAAAGCATTTTCAATCTTTAAAAGGTTTTTCTTTAATATTAAATCAGAATTTGCAGTAATTGTTCCAGTTGCTCTGATTGCTCCACCTACATAAAGTTTTTCTCCATTGTCAGTTGTTGTTCCTACAAGTAAATTATATGTAGTAGTTATTCTCATACATTCAGAACCACCAGCTAAAAAGTTTAAAGGTACATATCCTCCTGAACTATTGTAATTAGCTTGAATAGTACATATACTACCAGTATTTCCTAATCCTAAAAATGTTTCATTTGAACTACTATAAATATTGATACCAGCATAACTTGCAGTACTTCGTTGTTTTATATTAAAAATACTATTTGCAGTTATTGCTGAATTTATACTGACATCTCCAGCAGAAGTAATGGTTAATCTATCTGAACTATTAGTTCCTAAGATTAAAGAATCAGAAGTATGTGCATATTGAATATAACCTCTATATGCTTGACTTCCAGTTGTTCCATCTGCAAATTCAATAAGTCCATTGCCTGTAGTTGTACTTGCAATTGTAATTCCATTATTTGTTGTTGATAAACTCCCAAAAGATGCAATAGAATAAGCAGTAAATATTGATGGAGTTCCACCACCTACTCCTATATTACTTGAAAACGTGGCTGCGCCAGTAGAAGCTATGCTAAGTCTTGGGACTAAACTTGAACCAGTTCCTAAAACTATTGCACCATTTGAACTAATTGCTAAATCTGTATTTGCTCCAGCTGGAGTTAATAAATGATATGCAGAACCTATATATCCATAAGCAGTACCACTTCTTTGAAAAGTAATAAAACCTCCATTTGTATCAGTAGAATTAAAAACACAATTACTTGCAATGCTTGAAGTAAGAGTAGATAATCCAGTAGTTGCAATAGTAAGTCTTTCAGTAAATGTTATTGCATTTCCAGCAGTTCCTGAAGGAGCAGTAAACCATTGATGTTGACCGCTTGTTTGTAAAGCAAAAGATGCAAAACCATTAGCCGAATACTTCCACCCAACATTAAAAGTTGCGTTTTGAATTACTGCAATTTGAGATGCTTGTCCTTGAATGATATTACCAGCAGAACCAACCTCAATGTTTTGACCTCCTGCTGTCCACGTACTTGGTGTAACGCCTAATCCTAAATTACCGCTAACTTCTTGTAATGTACTATTTCCTATTCCACTACCTGAAGTAAATTTTGCTACATAATTAGTAGTTCCACTTAATGCACTTGCCTTTCCATTAAAAGTATTCCAATCAGTACTTGACAAAAATCCTGAAACTGATGTACTTGCTTGCTTAACTTGAATAGAAGTTCCACTTCCTAAAACTGCACCCGTTCCTCCCGTAATTGTTAAAACTGAACTTGTGGCTTCGGTTAAATTACCACTTGTAAGACTAATAACTCCCGTAGTATTGTTATAAGAAACTGCTCCACTTGCTGAAATTAATGCTCTTACACTTGCATCCGTATAAACCGTACCTGAATAACTAATTGCACCCGTAGTATTATTATAAGTGATTCCCGTGCCTCCACTTAACGAAGTCAAAGAAATACCACCAAGTCCAGCAAGAGTGTAATTAGGTACGTTTATTACTCCCGTTGTATTGTTGTAGGTAGATGCGCCACTCGTTCCCGTAGTTGTCATTGAAATCAATGCCCTAACCGAAGAATCCGTGTACACCGTGCCACTATAAGAAATAGCACCCGTAGTCGAGTTGTAACTAATTCCCGTTCCCCCACTTAATAAAGCACGAATGGAAGCATCGGTATAAACTGTCCCCGAATACGAAATAACACCCGTGCCTGAATTATAAGAAATGCCCGAAGTTCCCGATAAAAAAGTTGCAGTAATTCCGCCAAGACCAGCAAGCGTGTAAGTAGGCACGTTTAAGACACCCGTTCCGCTTGAGTAAGTAGATGCGCCTGAGTTACCCGTTACCGTTAAGCTAATAGCACCTCTCGCCCTTGCATCCGTAAAGTACTTATTTGTTGGAGTTGCAAGTTCTTGAATGTCATCCGTATCCAAGACAACCGTTCCAACCAAACCGTTTACCGAAATTACTGCTCCACCAATCGCAGCTTGAAGTTCAGCAATAGTCTTCTTAAATAGTTGCCCCGTAGTTGCATCGCCAATACCAAAAATATCGGTTGATAAAATTGCAGTCTTTGAGACTAATTGGTTTATTTTCTTATTTGCCATTTCTTAACTTGGATATGTAAAGTCGGTTGGTATTTGACACCTATTTGAAAGCATCGGATAAATGATTGATATATCAGCCTTAACTCCAGCCAAATAATCCTTCTCGTTTTCAGTAAAAAATTCTAAGGTAATTCCTTCGCCTACCTCCCAATTAAAATTCGGATGCTTACACATAGAAATAATATCTTGGCAGATTAATAATTGGTCAGACAAAACCTCCGTTTCGTTAGTCTCATCTTGTAATTGCCTATCAAGAAAGAATAAACTAAATGACATAGTCAATTCTTTTCCGTTTATTTGGCTTCCAGTCAACGAATAAAACATTGATGGATAAACATTATCAGGCTGAGAAAGAAACTCCCACACATCGCCAAAATAGACCGTGTTAATTTGGTCGTGGCTTTGGGCAATATCCCTTATCAGCTTGATAGTTTGGTTTAATGTTAGTTGCTTTATTGCCATTTTGTTCTAAATAAACAATCAGTTTATTAATGTTTTTGGTTGAAAATGCTTTTGGCATATATTTTTAATTGCAATGTCCTTTACTTTTCATAACGTGCTGAGGATAAGTCATCCCAAACAAACTATTCTCATCTCCTAAAAATATGCTTGATTGATAGCCATCTTTCTCAGGATACATAGTATCGACACCCGTGCCTGGATTGATATACTCAGGAAATAAATTACTTGTACTTACCTCTTGCAAATACTTAATCATTCTTTGCTTATAAAACTCTGCTCTTGAACGATACCGATTAGCCACATCGATTAAATCTTGCATATTAGGTTGGTCACTATTATCCGAAGTTTTACGAACTAATCCTTTATTGTAAAACTGAAAAGATAATCCAACGGGCAATTCAGATAATACATAATAAACAAGCGTATCCGTTACATAATCATCTAATAAAGCTGACTCGTTAGCCGTTAAATTATTGGCAACGATACCATTTTGAAGTCTTGTATAAAGTGCCGTTCCTAAAGCTGGCAAAATATAAATGTCTTGTGCCGTTTTTATCTCGGGCAAAATAGACTTGTCATCGATATTAGAATGAACTGCCGTTCTTTCTTTTATTGCCGTTGCTCCTATAAATAATGTGTTCTTCATATTATATGTATTCCCATTTAAAACCTCCAGCAGTTTTTCTTATTTTACTACCACTTGCCACTTGTGAAATGCTTCTATGGTCTATATTTGTCAACTTACAAGCAATTCGAACTCCTTCAAATATTCTAATTATATTACCTTTTTTATCTAATTGAGCAACCTTTTTACATTTAACGGTTTTCCAATCATCTTTTTTCTTAACTAATTCTTTATCGAATTTATCGTAAGACCAAAAATAACCACCCGCACTCATTCTTTTATCTCTTGGAATTATTCCAGTTAATTTTTTAGCAATTACTTTACTTGAATATTCTGCTATTAAATTACCTTCAAAATCATATTGCTTAATTGACTTTGTGTTATCAATATTAAATAGCTTAATATTTTTATTTAGACAATCAACAATGTATTTGTTTTCTTTGATTAATGCTTCGTTTTTATTTTCAGCAAAATCAATAATTTCTAAAATTGGCTCTAATCCTAACTTTTTAAGATTCCTTGCCCATTCCAATTTTTCTTTACTATCACTTCTAATATGCCCCCATTTATGTGCATCAAATCTTTTTTTAATATTTGAAGTTTCGCCTACATAAACCACTTCTTTTGTGGTTGGGTCTTTTAATAAATAAATGTATCTCATTTTCTTTTTTATTTAGTTTCCCAAATATAAGAAAATGTAGGCATACTATCAATTTTTCTTAATAACTACTTGAGCAAACCAACGATGTCTGCAACTTGGTGAATGCTGACCGTTTGGCTTAGTCCACCAACCGCCTCGCCTATCAAATACCGAATATCCTAATCTTGCTGATATAGATTCAATTTCTGCCCTTGAATATAACCTATCTAACTGCATTAATCTTGCGCAAAAATAACGACTAGGATGGTCTGCTGAATCTCTTTCGTTTCCTGGTATATCTGTCCTCCATTCGTAAGAATACCTAACCATAAAACTTGTGGTTGTTGGCTTAGGTGCATTTAATTCAGATAATGGCTTTGATAATTTTCTTTCGGTTATTCCTCTTGAAACCGAACTGCTTACAATTCCTCTTTTATCTAATCCATCTAAGACACGATTAACAATATCTAAATCTACTCCAATAGTTCCAGCAATAACTTCAGCCGTTATTCGCTTATCTTTTTGGATTAAGTCCAATACATTAGCTTCTAATCCGCTCAATGCTTGCTCTGCAAATTCTAAATGCAAAGCCTCCTCTAATTCATTAGGAACTTGGCTAAATACTTCTCTTGATTTAAAGATTGAATAGTCTTCTTTCGAAACACCAAACTCTTCGAATATTTTTACAACATCGTCATCGCTAAAATTAAATCCACTTGGCGCAGTTGGAATATCTTCGCCACCTTGCTCAGGTATTAACCCAACCAAAGAACGAATCTCGTTTGCAGTCATTGATTCAAGTACCTTATTGGCTACCAATGGACTTAGTGAATTAATCGCATCAATTACATCTTGAGAAGTTGAAGAAGTTTTAGGCTCTAATGCAGGCGCTCCTAACTTTTCACGAATCTCGTCTTTAGTTAAATTAGCGGCAATAATTGTTTCGCTAAATTCTATGCCAATCGGCTCGACTGGTACGATTTGGAGTTCTGAATTAGCACCGTGTAATTTGGCAAGTAATGAGAATACTTGCTCAAGAAATATTTGCTTATCATTAACATAAGTATTTTTAAAAATCTCATAAGAATCTCGCATTTGTTGGCGAGTTCCTAATTGACCAGGAGTTGAAATACCAAATAAATCGGGAGCAGTAATTTGATGTCCAGCAAAGATATTTTGCTGAATCATTTTATCTACATTACCAAAATCTTCTTTAGTTATATCACTTGCTCCTAAATCCTCAATGACTGGTTTTCTTGAAGCATCGTTGACAAATGAAAGTATAAACTTCTTGCCATCACTTCCCGTAAACCTATCGGTAAACTTTCGTTCAATTTGGCGCTTCTCGTCATCCGATGGCTCGCCATTTGGTAAGGTAATTAATTTGCTTGCACTAAACCCCGTTTGAGCATTACCCAAAACGTGCTTAGATATTTCAATATCTGATTCAACGTAGTTTAAAGCACCGAAATAACCTGGTAATGCGTAAGCATTAAGGTTGGGTCGATACTCCTTTAAATACATTATTTGAGTGCCTTGTCTTAACTGAGAATTGAATCCGTTAAATACTTCTCTTTTATACTTTCTATCTTCCCAATTCTCCGAATACCAAAACTGAGTATTGTCAGCATTGGTTCTAATCTTAGTATAATCAACGTGATAAACCTCAGCAAGATTTTCGCCCGTTACACTCCAAATAATTTGTAAGTAAGCGCCTCCAAATAATTCAATATCAATAGATGCCTTTCTTAATACTTCGGTCAACGACTCCACTCGGTTAGCTTGTGCGATGAATTGTTCACCAATAGGGTCAACACCCTCTTTGATTTTGAAGCCGTTCCCAGTGATATAGTTGACCTTGCCTTTAATTATCGCATTATGCTTGGCAGACTTATTAAATAAATCGACCAAGTAGTTAGGATAATCATTCTTTTTTCCGAACTCAATGTAACCTTCTCCTTCGCCTTTCTTCTCCCGATATTCAGGTTGTCTTGCCTCCGCAAAAGTTAAAACCATTAATTGATTGCTCATATATCTCTTACTTTGTAAGTGTTTGTTTGGTTGCTATAAGTAGTAAAACTAAATTGACTTGTGTCGTTTAAACTTGCTTGTCCACTTTCAAGCAATGAAGTAGCTTGCGAAGGGATTAAATTTGAAGTTGAAGTTTGCTCATAAATCTGATATGACCATTCGCCAGGTAATTTAGTTGCAAAATAAGAACTTACCGTAATATTAAAAGCGTTGAATCTTTCAGGGTATGTAGATAAATCGGCATTGTTTAAAATCACAAATGCCACCGTTTCGTTTGTATTTCTTGACTTAAAATAGAATAGATAATTAGGCGAAGTAAGAGTTGCCTTCTCGCTTAATGTTAATATTATTTTATTGACTTGACCTTTGATTAAATGTATCATCAAATATAAATAGCATTAACAAAATTTCTTATATAAAAAAAGGGGAAGCATCTGCTCCCCCCTTACCCGTCAACCAAACGACTATCTTAAGCGCCTGGAGTAGTCAATGCAGTAAAGACTCCTGATGCTACCGTTGGGGCTAATTCTTTCTCTTGTGCTGAGAAAGTCAAAGTGTAACCTGAACGGTCTCCTTGAGCAGTACCCGTTGCACCGTTCCCACCAGTGATGTTAATTCCGTTTACACGACCTAACAACCAAGTGTTATCGTTATTGTCTTTTACAACACATAACAACGTATTTTGAGCCAACAAAAGAATTTCATTTCTTGTTGACACTTGTAATTTGTTCAATACTATCGATAGTTCTTGAGCATAGAAAACCGTACCATTTTGGACATTAGCATTAATGTTTTCAGTCAATGAAGCAGTACCAGGTACTAATTCGTATTTCCAAAATCTTTTACCAGCTACTTTAGTTAATGCTGAAACCGAACCCGAAGCAACGGTAATTGCACTAATATTTCCTTTTTCGATAAAATACACTTCTGTTATTCCACCTAATGAGTCACGACAATCTAAAGAATATCCTTGAGTTAAAGCACACGGCATAATTATTTTTCTTTAAAGTGTTAAAATTAGGGGAGTCGCATCCAAGCGATACTCCCCGAACTTATTTGTAAGATTATTAAGCTAAGATGAAATCAACCATCTCATCAGGGAATGCAAACTGCACACCGAACTTAAATGCTGCCATGAACTTAATGTTCATTGCATAAGGATCATGCAATAATTCAAATTGCTCTTCTTCGTTCAATAAGTCAGTACCGATAAACAAGTTAGAAATACGACCAGCATATATCTTAGAAGTTCCGTTTAATCCTTGAACTGCGATAACTTTGATAGTTGTTCCTGGCAAAGTTAATTCTCCAGTTGCTTGACCATCAAAAGTATAATTAAATAAATTTGCAGTTTTTAATGCGATAGTATAAGTACGGAATACATCGTTTCCTACAAAAATAGCAACGTCATCTTTATCAACAATAGAAGCTGGGATAGCTTTGTAAACTGCATCTAACACGTTAACAACTACACCACTTGTAATACCAGCAGAAGCAGCCAAAGCAGTTCCGTAATAAGTAGTTGTATTCGCGTGGATAACTGAAGCCGAAGCGGCAGCAACTAACTTAGCAAAACCATCAAACTTATTTAAGTTACCATTTGCTGAAGCAGTATCTCCTTGCCAAATTGCAGTTTCTAACTGAGAAGAAATACGAGATGCTTTCTTAGAAGTATAATCAGCAGCGAATGCGATTGAATCATACATAGAACCAGCAGATAATGCTTTTTGTAGATACTTAGACTCTAATCCTTTTGGACAAAGCGCCTCTTGTACTTTAATTTTACCAACCGTTACACTTCTTTGAGTGAAAGTAGTTGTACCTGATGCGTTGAAACCGCAATCGCTATCATCTTGAAAGAAAGCATCAGTATCCATGATACCAATTTTCTCTGAAGATTTTACTCCAACTAAAACGTTTCCTTGAGATTTAATCAAAGTAGCAGTTTTAGAGCCAAGAACTGAAGATGTTACTAATAATGCTTCGTTTTCTTTGGCGTAATCCGTTAATGTACTTACAACAAATGCCATAATTTTTGTTTTTTAAAATTTTTAATTTAAAGTTTTTACTCTTTGTAAGAACCGCTCTATTTTGTCAGCCTTTGGCTCTACAATTCTAAAGTTGTTTTTTGGATTTTGGATTGGGTCAGCTACTGGAGTCTTAGAAAATCCTTCCAATACGCTTAACATTTCACTAAATCCTTGATTAAACTTGCTTTCTAATTCTCCTAATTTGCTTTTTAATGCCTCATTCTCGGCTTGCAAGTAAGTGATAGTAGCATTCATTTCATCAAATTGAGAATCGGCTTCCAAAGGAGCTTCTTCTGAAGTTGGTAATTCGGCTTGAGGAGTTTCGATTCCTTCAACCATTCCACCAACAACGGTAATCATAGTACCATCAGCAAGTTCATACTCTCCATCGGGAGCAGAAACTGAGTTACCTGATTCATCAACAAGCATAGCATCTGCGCCAATCTCTAAAGCTGATAAGTCAATCTTACTACCATCTTTAAGGTCGTAAGTTTCGAATACCAATTGAGTCGCTGGCTCAGGTGCAATTTCTTCAGTTTGCTCAACCGAGTTATCGGCTAACATAACTTTAATTTTTTCAATTGCTTCTGAAACGTTCATAAATTGTTTTACTATTGTTTGATTATAAATACTTATTTGTTAATACTTTATCATTTAACTTGTTCTAAAATCGAACAAATCTCAGACCATAGCGATTCTTCAACGCTCATCGGTTGCTTTTCTTTCTTATAATTAAATATGCCCTCAACACTAAATCCTTTAAATTCTCCTGATTTAATCTTATTCCAAACCGATTCATTTTCTACTTTAAAACTTCCAAACCAAGAGCCTTCGGGTGCATCTTCAAATCCTTTCATTGCCATTACTCCCCGTGATGAATCAACAATAAAAGATTCATACATCGTTACTCCCTCAACTGCCAAAGCCTCATCGTGCATTAAGTTTACGTTTGATTGATAACCTTTCTTGAAAAACTTTTGTGCTATCTTCTCAATCGTATCTTTAGTAAACGTAACATAGTACTCGCCATTTTGGTCGTTACGATAAATAGGAGTATCGGCAAGCATTAAAGCGCCTGAAACAATTCTCCTATCTTCGGACTGAATAACAAATTTAGCCTTGTCTTCTTTAAACTTTAAGAAATCTCTTTCAATTGCTGGTCTGTCTACTAAAGCAACAAAGTCAACCTCGACATCATCGTTTAAATCCTCGCTTATTTCTAATTGATAAATTGGTAATTTCATATTATTTGTTTTTAAATTCTTGCGGAGTTTTCAATTCTCCTTATTCTTTTTTGACTTCCCGTAATATCTGACTCAACAACGTATGCCCTTGCCGCTACATTTCCAATGGCATTTAAAGAAGTTTGATCTAAAGCAGTTGGCGCATTAGGAGTAAAACTTGGAGGTACTGGCGCTGCTGATAGTCTTGCTCCGCCTCCGCCTCCACTTGTATCGCTAACTCCAGGCATACTTGGTAATGGAGTATTAATAATTGAATTAACAGTTAATAAACCTTGAGCAATAGTCGCTGCCGCTGCAATAAAGTTAAATGGAGCTGGGTAATCTTTTAATGCTCTTGATGCTCCGACATAAGTATTAATAGTAGCATCTGCAATACCTAATGCTTTTCCAGCAACAGTTCCTTCCCCAGCTAATTGCATCCCAGTACGTAAAGCATTACTAACTATACCTAATTTTTCATCTTGTTTTCTTCTTTCAAGTTCTATTTCAAACTTTGAGTTTTCTTTTACAGACTTATCCATTGCATTATTTACTAATGCAAGAACTTTAGGCTTATTATTTTGGATTACATCAAATATATTTTTAACATCTTTTAATTCCTTAACCTCGACTTTACTTGAGTCTCTTTTAATTTGGTCAATTTCATCATTTGCTTTTTTTGTTAAAAATACTTTTAATCTTTCATTATCAGAAAATAGCGATAAATCGGTTTCGAGTTGTTGCTTAATTTTAACAATCTTTTTATCTTCTTCAGATAAGCCAGCTTCCGCAAGTTCATTTATTCTTGTAATTCGTGATAATTCATTTGCTAATTCTTTATCAATCCGTTCAGCTTGCTTTTTTAAATACTCATCATCGCCTTTCTTTTGTGTGGCTAAAACGGATTTTTTATAATTTCCTTCAATTACAATTAATTCATTTTTTGAATCGGCTAATTGCTTTGTTTCTTCAGTAGATAATTTTACTCCATTACGTTTCTTAGCCTCAAGTACATTGATGTCTTCAGATGCTATTTGCTTTCGCTTATTAGACAAATCCCTTTCAGATGCACCTTGTGATTCAAGAACTTTTAATTCTCTTTCATATTGTTCTTTACGATTCTTTGAATTTTTAGCATATAATTCTAATCCCCTATCAACTTCAGATGTGATGCCAACAAAATCGGTAACTTTTGTAACTATATCGCCTATTGCATTAGCTACAACTCCTAAGCCTGGCACTAATTTTAGTATCGCATCCCTTACTTTGTCAAAGTTTGCAATCAATAAACCTAATCCAATTGCTAATGCGCCAATTCCCGAAGCAATTAATGCACCTCTTAACGTTGTAAATGCTTGTAAAACTTGAGTTTTAATTACTAATGCTAAGTTTTTAAACCCATCTATTGAACCTAAGATAGTATTTAAGCCTTCAGAAAATGCTAATGCACCTTGTACTTTAAGTAATTGTTTTTGTACGTTCTCAGATTCAACTCCGAATAAAGCCAATGCTCCTTGCGCTCCAGCAAATGCACCTGCAACTCCTTGAATAGATTGTCCAAATGCTTTAAACTTAGCATCAGGATTAAATGCATCAATAGTCGCTTTGGCATCTCCAATTCGGTCTTTTAATTCAGCGGCTCTTTTAGCTGCATTCGCTATTTCCTTAGCAGATGCGCCAGCAGTATTTTGTAGTCGTGCTAATTCTTGTACTGATTCTCTTAATTGACTTCGTAAACTTCTCGTGTCCGCTACTAAATCAATACCAACCTTTGCGTTTTCAGCCATTTCTTAACTTGGATAAAATAATTCAATTACTCTCAACAATTCACATTTGGTTGTTTGCGAAATATTCGGGTTAAAATCAATGACTTTATTTAATCGCCATAATGCTCCATCAATATAAATAAGTTGAGCAAAATCAAGAGAATAAATATCTTGTACGGTTAAATATAAATAGCAAGTTAGAAGCTTACTATCTTTGTTTATTATTTCAGCTAAATATTCATCCCACCAAGCATTAAATAAATTAGCCGTAGGATATGGATTTGATAAACTAAAATAAACTTCATTTGGTACTCCAAAATTAATATCTAATGTTGGTTCTAATGGATCATCTAAATGCCCAGCATACCCAAAGTTTGTTAATCCCGTTGTTAAATTACCTTCTCCAGTAGAGGATTCTTGTTTTATTGCCCAAGAAGTTGTTGTTGCGTTTTTGAATAACATAATACGAATGTTATTATCTTTTCGCTCTTGTACTCCACTTGTTGCCTTAAATAAATTTGCCCTTAATTTTGTATCGGTAGAATCTTTAGTAATAATACTTGAACTAAAAATTACTTTTACTTCGCTTCTATCTTCGGCAAATTGGAAGCCAGTATCTTCTTTCCTATCGCCATAAGATTCATTATATTTTTTAAAATAAATTTCATTATAATAGTCATCATCTTCGGTATAAACATAATCGTAATACCTTGAATTTAATTCCGACATTGGTTTAATAGAAATCTCTTTTGAATAATCTAACTTATCAGACCAATCAATTGAATCGGCAATAGGGTCAGAAAGTAAAAGTAATCCCGTAGCATCGCCAGGCTCTCCATGCAATAATAATTCGCCTACATCATTTACTTTTAAGAATCCAGCACCTCGCCTATAAAATTCAATATAAGGTTCAATTAATAAATGAGTTGTTATTTTAGGGTCTTCATAAACATACAAATTAAACATCCTACAAATTGAAGCAAAGAAGTCTTTTTGTTGTATTCCTTTTGGAAGCAAATGACCCATTATTAAATTTGAATTTCTAATTGCGTTTGCAGATTGAGCGTAATCAGCTACAAATTCTAAAAATAAATTAGGGTCTAAAGTAACATACGTTTCACTTGCAGTAAAATTTGCATCGACATTAATAACGTCTCCAACACCTAATAAAGTTGACATAAGCCAATCAATATTAAATTCTTGATAGTCGGTAACTGAAGTAAAAGTTTCCGTGTATAATAAAGTTGCTGATTGATATACTGAAAGTGTAAATGTCCCTGGTCTTGATAATGAAATTTTACCATAGAGCCTTACTTTACCAAGTGCTGAACCTGATCCAGCAAAAGTAAAAGATTGATTAGTTGCGTCTTTTGTAAAATTTACTAAATTGGTTATTGTATTAAATGCCAAAGTACCTCCAGCACTTGTACTTGAACCACTATCTAAAGCATTATTACCATAAACCAATAATAAATCCTTTGTTAATTGCTCAAGGTTTGCCTTGTTATTAGGAATAATTAAACTCTTAAAAAATGGAGTATCAAAAAATGCAGAAGTATACGTGTAATCTGAATTTATAATTATTTTATCTATTATTTCGTGTACAAAAAATGCTGGTCTAAAAGCATTTAAATGCCAATCGTGACCCGAATTATTAGCTGGATGCCTACATAATCCATAATCAATTAAAGGATATACAATACCTACTCCACTTGCAACACCCGAAGCACTCCAAGAATTGGCTACATTGGTTTCATTCCAAGCTTGATTATACTGATTAAAGTCAGTCATATCCTCAAGCAATTTATTACCGATTGCGGAGGCAAAACCACCTAACTCTCCAAAAACAACACATTGATATTCAATAATTCCGTTCTGAATGGTTATCTCCAAAAGGCGAAGAACTCCCTTAAATACTTGTATCTTATTAACAAATATCTGACAATTTGCTTGTCGTGTCGGGTCGAAATTATTATTAACATTAATCGTATTACCGTTGATATCAGTTGTACTAATATTACCACTGGTAAAATTATAAATATGACCAAAAATCTTGTTATTATTAGCGTTGCCAGGTATGTTAATCGTTTTCGAATAGTTCGTATTCCTCGCTGAAAAGTCTTTAATGTCATCTATTGCGTAGTTTAATTCTGCTCCTAAATCTTCAAATAAATCAAGTCGTTGTTGTTCAACTATTATTTCGGTTATCATTATCTAAATTGGCTAAATTGTTTTTGACCTAAATCAAATTGAAGTTGGTAGTTAAATAATTTATCTGAAGTACTTGTTTTTTCTTGGTAGTTACTATCCTTCATAACGATTGGATAATAATCGCTAACTCCTCCATTAATAATATGTAAATAAACCTCATTAGAAGCAAGCAATTCAGAGCCAAGCGCATAATCTATTGCTGATAGATAATCACTCGTTACAAGATAACTCCAATCAATTTGAGTGGCTAATGCTTGCACTCCACCATAATGAACTCCCGAACTTGACTTATGAGCCATTGTAATTCCGCTCCTTTGATATTCAGCAGTTTGATAAGTCGTTCTTTTAAAATTCTTTTGTTGGCGATTAAGTAACCTAAAACCAAAAGTGTCATATCCTCCGAATTGATTTTGAAATACTAAATTAACGGCAGTAAATCTTGGCGCACATACTTGCTTCATTATCATTGTGTCTGAGCCAATCGTTACTTTATATCCGTAGGTAGCATCGGTAATAAATGAAGTACCTAAATAAGTATTAATTGCACTTGGACTTAAATCTAAAAGCAAAGATGAAAGGCTTGATAATGTTCCTCCAGTAGATGGACTTCCGCTATTGCTACCATCCTCATTTATCTTTTGAATCGTTGCCGTTACTGCTGATAAGTTGGCATTAAAATAAGTAATGTAAAACTTCTCCCCATTTATTACCTCTCCAGCCGTTCTATCTCGTGTCGTTAAAAACTTATTTGCATAAGTAGAAATAGAAGTTCTAAATGGATTTAAAGAATAGTTCCATCCTTTGGCAGTTGCTGAAGTTCTAAAAATAAGTTCTTGTCCAACCCATTCTTCTCCCAAATTTATCGTATAGTCAACGAATAAGAATGAACCAGCGAAGTGTAAGAGCGAACTTCCTGATGGGTTAAAACCGCTTCCAAGATAGTTTCTGACAATGGGAGCGACATCAAGTACACCATATCCCCCTGAGTCTGGATAATTTTTAAGTGTGGCGATGTCTGCTCCACCAATTTGTATTTTAAATACATATTTAAAAGAGGATTGTGAATTATTGCTTGAAGAAACTATATGCCATAAACTATCGTGAGCCGATGTATATGATGCTGGTACTAATTCGCTTGCGTATGCCATTATTTCTTAAATGTTTGTGTAATCGTTAATGCTATATCTTGTCCTAATGCTTGTGCTAATTTTGCTTGAAATTGTTGTCCAAATGCTTTATCCAAATTGTCTTCAAAAAATCCTACTCTTCCTATTCCCTTTTTCTTAATATTCTTAGCAGTATTGGTTGCTAATTGTCTTAATTTAATTTTAGGGTCAGCAACATTGGAAATCGTTTTTCTTTTTATTTGTAACGGACTTAATCCCTTTCGTTGGTCTTCTGTTCTAATGTAATTCTTATGCCTTAAATACCATTGAAGAATTGCTTCCACCATATTTTTAGAAACGCTTAACGTTCTAAATTTATAAAGCGAATTTGGTTGACCGCTTTTTATTCCCTTTACTCCTTTGTTTTGGAAATCATAATACTCAGATGCTGGATTTGTTTTATCATATCCAATCGTTAACGAATATTTATTTCCCGATTTCTCAGTAAATGAAAAGTCAATATCATTTAAATTCCCTTTATCAATTTTTTTCTTTTGATTAATTCTTTGTTTGGCTAATCCAATAAATTTTTCAGCAGCATCTTTCATGACCTTTTCAACTGCATTTAATTTAAATGCACCTTGCCTTTCTATTCCACCTACATCAAAATTTTCCCCTAATGATTCTTGTGCTTTAAGAATGCTTGCCATATATCTTTTTCATTTGCTCTGCATCAAAGCTATTCTTAGCCTTGATATAACTTAAATCATTTAATGCTTGAATCGTTGGCAATTCAAAAGCATCTGCTAAATTTATTCTTTCGTGTTCGGCAATGATGGTAGCCTGGTAAATCCATCCATAACGTTGCATAAAGCCATTATCGTTACCTCTGCTTCCAATTTGTCCATCCCGTTCTTCATCAACTCCTCTTTCAAATAATCCTTTAAACTCGTTATCGATTCGCTGAATACTTGACAAAAAAAAACCACACTCCCATAAACCGATTCAAAGCTTGCTGATAATAAATCCTCAGCATATTCTTCGTGTTTGCTTGCATCGTATTTAGCTACTTTCCAACCTCGCCAGGTCAACTTCATAGGCATAACCATTGAAGCTGCAATCTTATGCAAATTGTTTATAATATCATCCCCAAAGAATTTAGTTTCTAAATACCTTGAATAAGGGATATTCCTAATATCATAAACGCACCTATATCTTTTTTTGCCAACCTTAATGTAATCGTTTGGCTTTGGTATAGGCGCTGATTCAGTAATAAATGTAATCTTCTTTAACTGCTCGTTTAATTCCTTAATACTTAAAGAATCAATTTGTGCTTCCGTTTGGTAAGTTAAAATCTCTAATGACTTTACTGCAATATCCAACTCGGTTAAACCTTCCCTTTTTACAAGCAAGTTTTGAATTTGTTGCCATTGCCATATCGTGACATCTTTCCAGTTCATATTTATAAATAGCTAATTAAACAAAGTTGTATCTGCCCGTTCCTGACTTAAAATCAAACTTGCGCCATGCTAATGCTAAAGCACAAACGCAGTCATCAGTAAATCCAGTCGGTGCGGAATACTTAACTCCGTGTGATGTATATTGATACTCAAAAACTTCTAATTCATTTTTAATCATTCCTTCAGGATAATGTACTCGTTCCTGATGAATTGCCACTTGAAGACCTAACATTAATTCTTGCTTGCTTTGGCTTGTAAATTTAAAGCCTTCAATGTCCATGCCTTCCCGTTGTAATTGCTCGACTATCGGGTCACCTACTCCAGTGCTATCAATTAACATTGGTGCTTTTGGACAATTGCGTAAAATGTTCTGAGTTGATGCCCAATCCTTCTGAAATCGGTCATAGTAAGCCACATTGCCACTATTATCTAAACCAATAATAACCGTCCAATCTGAGTACTTTGCCAAATCGACTCCGTAACATTTAACAATATTGGTAGAAATGTCCGATGTACACTTACTTATTGCCTCACTACCAAATGGATTCGCAGCGTTCTCAGCTGGGTTAGCCATGTACTCTTGTTCAAATACTACGGGAATTGCTGATTGTTTAATTGAATCGACTTCGGAATTAGCAATATAAGGGTTATCGTAAGTCGAATATTTAAAAGATTCCCATTCTCCGTTTGCTTCTAATCCTTTTAAATATAAAGAATAGAAATAATTCTTGCCTCTTGGAGTCGATAGGAATAGCGCCTTGCCTTTATAATCGGTTAAGGTAGGTCTTATAGCATTATTCCAACCGTTCTCTAAATCGGGAATATATGAAGCCTCATCAATAATCACATAGTGAAATCGCATACCTCGAAGATTGTCTAATCTTTCACCCGTATAAAATCGAATGACTCCACCCGTAGACAATTTAAAAGTTAAATCTGATATGTTAGAAGTTGCTACTTCGGGCGGAAGTATTAAAGCAATATCGTCAAAAAAGACTTTAGCTAATTTGTAGGTCGGAGTTATGTAAGCAACTGACTTGCCTTGTAATGCCTCCACGCAAGTGATGACCTGGCTAATCAATGACTTGCCAAATCTTCTCCCGCACATAAGCACTCTAAACCTCGCCTTGCTCTGTAATACTTTTTTCTGCGCCTCGTGTGGAGTCGGTAGGATAATCTCCATTGGCAAATTTTATAGTTATTTCAGTATCTTGTTTTATGTCAGCCGATTCTTTTGGCTTACCAAATACTCTACTTAATAAAGTTTCTATTGAATATAATGAGCCATTCTTTAGAGACTTGTTCATTGCTCCAGCAATTGTCTTTTCTAATATTGAACTTTCAGGATTATCAAATATCTCTTTAAGTTGGTCAATATTCATAGCAAGCATTTTACGAATCGTTATCCCAATCTCGGTCATATTATAACCCGATTCTTTTAAAAGAGTAACGTACTTCTTTGGTCGACCATTTGGATTGCCTGATTGACCTTTCTTAAAACTTACTAAATTTTGTTCGTTTGCCATATCTCTCCGTTTCTTTTAATTGTTAATGTTGGGTCTAACTTAATCATTCGGTCAACTATTACTTGGCAATACTTAGGGTCATATTCTACTAAATAACCTTTCCTATCGAGTTGATGACAAGCTATCATTGTAGTCCCTGAACCACCAAAACCATCTGCAACTATATCTCCTATTTTTGATGAATTTTTAATTTGATAAGCAAATAATTCAATTGGTTTCATTGTTGGGTGTTCAGAATTTCTACTTGGTCTTTGAAAATCTAAAACCGTTGTCTGCTTTCTATCTGAATACCATTTATGAGATGCTCCTTCTTTCCATCCATATAAGCAAGGCTCATGTTTCCATTGATAATCTTGCCTACCCATTACCATGCTATTTTTAACCCAAATTAAACACTGCTTAACCATTATGCCAGCATCCTTCATTGCTTGCCTAAAATTTGCACCTTCTGAATCTGCATGCCAAACATACCAAGCGCCTCCTGGCTTTGAGTAACTTCCTAATGCAGTATAAAAATCATAAAGGAACTGATAAAAATCTTTATCCCCCATATTATCATTTTCAATAGTCAATGCATCTTTTGTTTTTCCAGTATATGCAACATTATAAGGAGGGTCTGTTATAACCATGTCAGCCAAATCATTATTAAATAATTTGGCAAAAGTATCAGTTTGAGTACTATCTCCACAAACTAATTTGTGCTGACCTATTTCAAATACATCACCTAATACTATATCAGTTTCAATTCCACCTTCGGGTACATCATAGCCATCATCTTGAGCTTCTCCTAAATCATCAACTAAAAAATTAGGAATATCTAAACCCCATTCAACTAATTCTTCTTCATTCCATTCATTTGCAAGCATATCCCAATCCCATTCTCCGTAGCCAACATTGTCTTTAATTATAAATGCCTTTTGTTGTTCTTCATTTAAATCACTTGCCTTTATTACTGGTACTTCTTTTAGCCCAGCTTCCTTACAAGCCTTCAATCTCATATTACCCCCCAATACAATCATATCATCGTTAACGACAATAGGTCTTAAAGATAACATCTGAGGAAATTCCTTAATCGATGCAACTAATTTTTTAAATTTATCATCCTTGATAATTCTTGGATTGTTTGGATTCGACTTTATGTCGGTCAGTTTGGTTGTTGTGATATTCATTTTTTAAATAGTAATGACCACTCGGTCGGTAGTGTTAATTTCTTTTCTAAGCTAAATCCAAATTGAGCAAAGAACTCAATCCATTTTTCTTCAGATTTAATATTAATATGACCCCAAACCTCATCTTGCTCAGGAGTAGTATAATATGGAGTTGAAGAAAATAAGAAATATTGGCAATTTATATTGTTCATATAATCCTTTATTTGTTCATCCGTTAAATGCTCCATTACTTCGATGCTTACAACCATTCCGCATTGGTCGGGATAAACACTAATATCATTTAATTTAACTCCTCTTTTCTTAGCAAATCTTTGATGATATTTATTTGGCTCAATGCCATAGTAATTAACTCCTTTTTTTTGCAAGCACTCTCCGAGCGTACCCATGCCAGCACCTATCTCAATTATATCTTTAGAATATTGAATAATTATCTCAGCCGTTGCATCCATCAAATTATAATAATCAGGATTTTCAGGAGTAACTCCAGCTTGTACTTCAATATCAAAAAATTCTTTGTCGGTTACTTTCAAAATTTAATTGCTTTAGTATCTGTATTAATTTTAATTAAATCAATCTCTCTTTGATTATTATCATAATGAGTTCCAATTCCTAATCGTTTAATTGTCATCCATTTGTATTGACCATTAGTAAAGAATACTTGTGATTTAGGTATTTTTAATCTTTCAGCCATACGATAAACCTCAGAAGAATTGTATTCGTTTCTTCGAGTTATAATATAAACTTGTTTGCCTTGCAAGATATTCCTTTTCGCAATCTCTTGACCTCTTGCCGTAGACAAAGTGTCATCGAAATCAAAAGAAATCTTGTTAATATCTGCTCGATATTCTCCGCTTGCCAATATAGCCTGCCATACTTCAGTTGCTTTTTCTTCCGTTTCATAAATACAAGCGCCATTACCGATGCGCCATCTCGAATTTGAACATTTAATTACTGGCATTTTATTCTATTAGTTTACTATAAATAGCTAAACGCTCATCATTAATTTTAAATAAATCGTAATGCTCTCGCACATATTCAGCATTAGCCTCGCCAAAATCCGTTCTCATTTGTTTTGAGAATACCATTCTTTTAATATCTCTCTCCCAATTATCTACCCAGCACACCGTTGGAATGTCATCGTATGGCGCTCGTTTAATTGCCATCAAGGGAATCCGTTTAGCGCCAGCTTCTAATGCCTTTAGATTTGATTTTAAACGATTGAATTTATTGTCCAGCAATGGAGCAAGTAATATGTCCGCCTCCAAGTAGAAATTCATGTACAAATCTACGGGCATCGATTCAAGAATCTTGTGGTTTAATCTTTCTCCAGCAGTAAACCAATCGCCCATCTGCTTCCAATGAAATTCGTTTGCTTTATTCCAACCGCAAAGAAGCATCCGTGTTGACTCCTTAAATGATTTAGACTTGGCTAATTCTCTAATCGGATTCTTGAGTTGCCTCATATCAGGAAAGTGAGTAATGCTACCCGTGTGAGCAATGTTAACAAATTCGTTTACATTTCTTACCGCAGTAAATTGGTCACGGTCAAACGGTAAAGCATTAGGGAGAATATAGCAATTAGGATTTATCTTAATTATCTCAAGTCTTAATCGGTTATGAGTTGTCGTAACGACATCCGCCACTTGAATATAATTCTTGATTATTCTTGTGACTCCTAATGACCTATAAGTTGGCGCAGATAAATGTTGGCTAAATAGTTCCCAATAGTCATCAATATCCACAACCAATTTAAAGCCAAGTTTAGCCTTCCATTTTAATAAATCTGGCAATGGTATCAATTCACAAAATCGATTAACTACGACCACGTTTATCGCCTTCTCAATCAGCATCTCTTCGGTCATTGTATCCGTGATAATACAATACTCCTTTTTCATCACTGACAATGGTAACGCAAGGCGATGGTAAGTGACTCCTGAATGTCTACTTCCGACTGCGCAGATTCTTAATTTGGACATCGTTTGGTTTTGGTTGGTTGAGTTTTGCAATGTACTTAATACCTTCGTAATGTGCGGATAATCTTTTAAGCATATCAAAGACACAAGAACCACACCACGAATTAAAGTTAAAATCTTTGTTTACATATTTACGATATAGGCTTGCATATTCTTCAAGCACTTCTCGGTCAATGTTTTTGGTAAACCCTAAAGCAACTGCCTCAAAGTTTATAATATTGGCTTCTATAAATGCTATCTCTTGCTCGGTCATAGTTTATTAATTAATCGATAAATGACTGCTCCTAATATCCCTGAACTAAATACGATTGCAATCCATTCTTGAAACTGAATAGGTATGACAATTAAAACGATAGCGCTCCAGGTACTTAGACAAGGAGTACAACTAAACGGCTTAAAGTTTAGTCCGAATGACTGATATAAATTAGTCATTGTAAAAAAGACTGCAAAAGAAACGGCTGCGATTATTGTGATCATTTGTTTGTTTGGTAAATTTCATCTTGCACTACACTCCAGTAAGCACGGTCATCCGCCTTTAATTTCTGCTCAAGAATTAATGAACAAAAGTACAAAGCTAATTCGAAAGCAAATGCTTTATTGCCACAAAAATATAGGGCATTGATTAACAAACTTTTAGCTTTCTCGTCAGGCTTCATCCCTTATTTTCTTTTTAATGTTTGAAATCGTTTTAACTATTGACATATACGGAATGCCAGTCTTTCTTGAAATCTCAGTTTGATTAAAATTTAATTCGACATAAGTATCGAGTAGCATATCTTCATACCAAGATAATTCTTTTCGTGCTACCTCCACTCGATTAAATAGCTTTTCTTTGTAATCCTTTGATTCATCCTCAATCTGCACTAATTCTTCTAAGCCATCTATTGATTCGTACTTGGCTCTGAAATGCCTAAAAAATGGCTGATTCATACCAGTACTATAAATCATATTAAGCATACATCTTACTAACCAAAACTTTAATCCGTTACTTCCGTTGTTATTGTAAATCGACCAAAATTTGTCTTCAGTTATCGAGCAAAGATTAACGAACATTTCTTGCTTGAGTTCTTCTCGCAGATTTGCTGGGTGCATTTTCATCAAGGCTTGCTTAATCTCCTTTGAATTATAAAGTTCCTCAATGATTTGCGACCTGGTCATTCCTTTGATTTTCTGATTATTTCAAAAATAAAATAAACGATAAAAGCCACCTCGATAATTCCTACCGCAATGGCTTCCCAAATTAACCTTTCCACTTTTCGAGTTCCCGATTTAAATACCAAATAGCTTTATCCAAATCTTTCTTTTTAAATCCTTTCTTATCGGCTCGCAGTATGTACTTGATTGAATTGCCAAGATTAAAATTAAGGTCGAAAGCATCAATTATGTCAATCACTTCAATGCCATTTCCTTGATAATGCTCAGGATGATTGACCTCTTCTTTGATAACTCCCTGATAACTAATCTTTTCCATGTGCAAAGTTTACATTAAAGATTGTGCAATTCCAAATAATCCTTGATTTTTTTTGTTTGTCGATATGCTGGGTACGATGCACCGCTTTCCATTTTGATTCGATTAAGGTTAATTTTAAGGCTATAATTTAAATCTTGATAGGTTGCGCAGTCGATAACTACTTGAATCGTAGGTCGTTGTATTCTCATTGTAATCCATTTGATTGCATTTAAATGATTATCCTTCATTAGTCAGTACAAAATCCAGCTTGACATCCGCTTCCAGTTCCAAAGAAAAAGTCTTGTTGCAATCCTATTTTTTTAAATTGTTCATAAGTTCCTTCTTTCTTAAATCTTTTATTCTTTGTTTCTTGATCTGCAAACCATTGCATCTTTTCAGTTTCTAAATCCCAATTCTTTCTTAGTTGTTGTAATGGCTTATGGAAGCATCCCACACAATTTGAGTCCTGAGGAAATATTAATTGAGTTGTGTCAACCCATTTTTTAACATCGTAATGAGTAACCTTATTTTCAATCAAAGGAAAGTAACCTTCTCGCCATTCTATTTCTTCCCATTTGTTTCGTACCCCCCCCCCTTGCTTACCTACTATTCCCTTAAATAAAGTACTGAACCTTTCTGCTCTTTCTATTTCATCGTATCTAAATCCTATTCCCATTTTTACTTTTTGCCCAATGTGTTTAAACCACCAATCCCAAATAGGACGCATCTTCATTTCAGTTGTGCAAAATCTCCATTGTTGATTTGGTAATCCTTTCCCTCCAGTTGCTTTTCTATTAACTTCTTCAAATGTTTTACCCGTTACCCAAATAATTTCTTTGCCTATCAATTGCTCTAAGTCAATTACTGCTTTTAAGGTTATATCTGATTCCGCAGTTGCGATAAACTCTTTACCTATCTTATCTGAAATAAATTGAACTAACTTTAAATCTTTAGGAGTACATCTTTTATCTTCAATTCTAATTAAAGAAAATATATTGTAATCAGCTGGATAGTGATAAGCAAGGTAACTTGAAGTTTTGCCTCCGCTTAATGAATTAATACTTATCATATCTCATCTAATCTAAATCTCCGAATCAAACTTTCACAATCTTCAATAGACCTAACAATCGCATAATAATAACCATGATTAATTGCTATCTGCTCAAATGCTTTTTGATTTGGTTGCTGAGTTCCTTTCTCAATTTTAACCTCAACAAATAAACCTTTCCATCGCTTATTTGAAATCATCCAAAACATATCAGCCACTCCAGCCTTTGCGCCTTCCATCTTTAATTTGATAGCAACCAGTCTATGCCTTGCGCCTCCGTTAGGAATGGCATAATAATAAAAGTCCTGAGTCCAATCTAACCATTTACAAATTGCAACCTGGAGTTTATGCTCGTGTTCGTTTCTCATTTTACAATTTATATGCTTTTTGTCAATTATCTTTAACGTTATATTTTAATCTTCCGTGACTTGTGTATAATCTTAAATCAATCGTATCGCTATAAATATCCTCTTGAGTTACTATTCCCCAGTCTTTTGCAATGACTGATTTTTTTTCTATTGTCTGTTTATTTTTAATCGCACAAAAATAAGCATAGCAAATAAATGCCAGCGCAGTTCCGTAAATTAGTTTTCTTTTCATTATTCGTTTGGTTTAATAGTTCCATTATTATCGATATAACAATCAAATGTAACTAATGAATTTATAAATTTAATATACCCTTGAGTTTTGCAGTGCATTTTCCGTTCTTCAACATCGTGAATATTAGAATATTTATTCCAAAGTTCAATTCGTTCTTCTTTTGATATTGTCGGAATCTTAAATTGCTCCAGGTAATCAAATAGGATTGATAAGCCCCCAGCGATAAATGTAAATTTCTTATCATTCTTCTCGCAGTATCTAATCTGATTTGCATATTCGTTAGCCGTGTCAATCGCTTGCTTCATTAATTCTTTATCACTTGGTTTTTCTTTCAGCTCTATTGGTTTAGGTAGGTTTTTAATTTCTTGTCTTGCATACTCCTGGTAAGCACTCATAATTCTTCCAAAGTATTCGCAAGAGAAATTTTCATAGCATTTAGAATCGATATTTAACTTTCCAGCAACTGCCATTTCAAAGGCTAATTTTATTTCCTCGCAAGTATTATTTCCAAAATTAGATTTAACAAAATTGGTCAATACAAACTTTTCTTCTTCAGTAGGTAGATTGCTTCCTCGTAAGCCAACCAAAAGCATCGAGTAACGTAATGCTTGCTTTATAGTATCTTCGTTGCTTACACGCAAAGTATGACCTATCTGTGCTTGTCTTATTGCTATTGCATTACCACTTCCTAAGTGCTTCCATTCTTGCGGCACTTGTTCCAAGTTTAGGTTCGTTGTTTGAATTTCCATTATTGCTAAATTTATTTGCGTTAGTTAACCAGGTATTTATTCTTCTGCTAATATCAAAAAACTTTTCAACTTGCCATCGTTCTTTCCCTTTGTTATTTTTCTCTGACCAATAAGAATAAAAATTAGTGTATTCAATTCCTAAATCAGCAATATGGGGAGAAAGCATTTCAACCAAACTATACTCTTCTTTTATTTCATTTACTTTACTTTCTTTTTCTTTACTTTCCTTTACTTTACTTTCCTTTGTTGAACGGTCGTTGAACGGTTGTTGAACGGTCGTTGAAATTTCAATTCCCCTTCTCTTGTCTGCGCTCTTTTGACCAGCAATTTTTCTTTGTTCTTTCATCTTAAAATATGGCTCTAAGTAAACCAACATCTTAGGACTAAAGAATTTTTGTTCTTCGTCAATTTCAAACAATCCGTAGTTACAAATAGCCACTCTTACCTTTGCTTCAGATACACCAAACTCTTCGGCTAACAAATCCAAATCATCCAAAGGATACATTAAGTCTTGTTGTTCTCTTAGCGTTTCTAATAGCATAAAATAAATGCCATAACCTTCCGTTCCAAGTTCCTTTCGCAACCTCCTAATTTTCCTATCATGCCTGGCATTGCAGAAATGTGGGAAATAAAATGCTTCTTTTTCCATATTAATTATTATAAAATAAAAATGCCTCATAAATCCATTGGCTCACTACTTCCAATTTCAATACAAGGCATTTAAGTCTTTTAATCGCTATAATGTAGTGAGGCGATTGTTTACAAATATAAAAAAATTAAACCGATTTACAAAGTCTTTTAAGAAAATACCCAGCATAGATCGGATGGTCGTTCTCAAATAACCTGGCATAGTCAGAAGTATAATTATTGTTGACCTTGTAGCCATCATTACCTTCGACCATTGTGTGCCATCGGATAACTTCGAATATTTGTTTTGCTCCTAATCTGACATACCCACGATTAATCATTTGGAATGCCAGGCGCTTAAACTCTATGTAAATCTGCGGATTCTCTTCGTGATACTTTTTGAAACTTGTTTTCATTTGGTTTAAATTTTGAGGTTTTATATAATTTCTTGTAATCCTTTTGCAATTGTTTACTTAAATGGTCTTGCCATTGGTTGAATGTTAATTCTTTCATGTCGTTAAATAAACTATTAAATAAAATATCCACACCGCAATTATTCCCACAATGCCCACCATCGTGAGAAACTCTGCCGTTTTAGTTGAGTTGTTCGACTTGCCCTGATTTTTCATCATACATTTGTTTAGCTATTATTTCAACTTCTTTCATTACTTCAGGATACCTTACATATCCTTGTTCTCTATTCCTGGTATTCCAGTACACCACTTGCTGGACATTCAAAACGTTCCACTCTCTTGCGGAGAAAGGCAAAATACCTTTCTTATTTAAGCTATCGGCAACTGCCTGATGTATATTGATTTTTTTTATCTTAATCATTATAGTATTGTTTTTTAATAGTTAGTAACTTGAGTTATTGCAGATTTATCTAATGGAAATGATGCAACTAAAGGATTCATTCCCATATCAATATAATCTTGTTTACCTTGAAAAAATTGCATTCTATTTGATTCATAATTTTCAACTACATAATCTGCATATATTGTATGATTTTCTTTATCATAATAAACAAGATATCTTTTAGTTTTTAATTCCATTATAGTATTGTTTTTTTGATTGATGTTGTACTTGATTTAGCTGGAGGGAAAAACTCAAAAGATTCGCCCGTTTCTTCGTCAACCGTGATAGTCTTATTCTTAATCCCTTTACAAAACTTCTCAACTTCTTTTTGCTTTTCTTTTAACTCATCAATTTGGTCTTGTAAATCAACCCATTGCTTAGTTGCACTAAAGTCGTATTTCGTTCCAACCTCAGCCACTTGCATCTCAACATTGTGAACCTCGAATCTGCCTTTGTCGTATTTAAGTAATTCATCGACTGCGCTTTCCTTTAAAGTCTTCTCAAGTTCAGAGAATAACAACTGGTACTTCGATGCAATTGCAAGCAAAGACTTTATGTCCTTACCACCTTCTTTGACTCCTTCGTTAATCAAATGAACCAAGTGATTAATCTGAGCCTTGCTCATGTCTTGAATCGGGTTATGACCGAATAAACCTATCTCGAATTGTTGTGGATTAAATTGTATTTCTTCCATGATTAAATTTGTTTAAAAATTCTTGTGAAAATCTTTTGTCTTTTACGGCATTCTCAAAACATTGTTTTGTTATATTCATTTCAAAATTTAAGTCTTTTTCATCAACGTTAAGCAATTTTGAAAAATGAACTTCCAGGAATGCTCTCTCATAAACTTCCTGGTATTTTATTTCGTGGTCTTCCATCGTTAAAAAGGTAAATCGTTTTCAACTAATGTAGCGCTGGGAATATCAAAATAGGGCGCTGGCTTTGAAGATTGAGCGCTAAACCCTTCCGTTCCTTTAATCTTAAAGTTACCTAAGATTGGAGCATTACTTTCGGGAGTCTTTACTCCATCTTGCGTTACGAAACCGAAGTTCCCGTAGTTATCAGCATCCTCTTTTAAGAATCCTGAAATGTTAAGGTATGTACCTTTCTTACCCTTGTACAATTTAGACTTGTCTAACAAATCTACGTTAATTGAAATGCTTACTAATTTGCTCATTTGATTATTGGTTAATTGTGAAACTTAATTTTTTAGTTTTAAATAATGATAATATATTTTGGTCGTTATTAACAATGTGTGATTTTAGTGCGTATAAATCATTTAATTCATCAATGGAATTACAAGCATCAATTAATTTTTTCCATTGTGTTAAAGACAAAGGTACTATTATTGGCTTATTAGACTCCGCTTGTGTACCAGCTGCATCTAAATCTTTATCAGTAATCAAACCAAGCATTGAGGATAAAGAGTATCTACGATAATAAGTAACTCCTGATCCATAGGATTGATACTCATTCATTGCACCGAGTTTAACTTTAGGAATGCTTGTAAACGATTCTAATGATTCGCCTGACTCAACATGAAAGAGAATAGTTTTGATGCCATCATTCTCAAGCAATTGGCTAAAGCATAACCCATTCTTTTTAAGCAATGGATTAATAACTGAAAAGATTTGTGGAAGATCAGCATAAGTATAATTGTGACCTTTGGTATCCTTATGAATAACTGGGCATTCATTTTGGAAATTTGATAATGATTTAATTAGGTTCTTCATAATTAGTCGGTAATTAATTGTTGAAATTTTGATTTGTAAACTCGTTCTTCTCTGCAAACTGCTGCCCAAAAGTCTTCGAGTTCATCGAAATACCAGGTGCAATAATAGAAACCAGCTTCATCTTTAAATTTTGCTTTATACTTTTTCATAGTCCTAGAATTATTGGTGCGATGTGACAATATAAAATGTATCCAAATATTGCGATAGCAATGCTACCAAGTAAACCTTCTCGGTCAGTTTGGTAAAAGTCTTTGATGTAATCGATAATTTTTTTCATTTTGATAAGGTTTAAGAAATAGCATCGTTGCTATCTTGAGACAAATATAAATATAATTATTAAATAAAAAAACTTTATATAAAATTATTTATTCAAAAATCATATAAAACAAAAATCCCCACCGATATGATCAATAGGGATTCTATTACTTAAACCTATTTAACTATGAAAACACAAACCTACAAAATTTTTCCGTCTCTTATCTGAATATTATTAACTTTTGATTTACCGTTCTCAATTTCTACAATGGCAAACCCATGATTGTGCATAGAGAATGGCATATACTTTGGACTTAATAAAGTTAAACACCCAGTACTATAAGTATTTATAAATTCCTTAAATCCAGTCTTCTTTTGAGTTGCTGAAGTTCTATGAACGTGACCGATTAACGTATTGCAAATAGTCTTATTAAATAGATTCTGACTTGGATTGACTCCGCCTCCGCCATACAATTCATGACCGTGTAATACAAGTAAATCTCCCATTTCCATTCCTTGCCAATCCTCGATCATTGTAATGCCTAATTTATCTAACCTAAAAAATACATCGAATTGTAAATCATGTATTTGAGCAAACTCCTCCGCTTGCAATTGTAATGACCTGGCGAATCGATTCTCGTGGTTGCCTAACTTATAATAAATTGGAATGGTTCTAAATATATCCCTAAGCCTTTGCAAGAAATCCCGATTCATATCGACTTCTCTTTTAAAATCTCGCATATCCTTTTCCTTCTCGTGCCTTGAAATAGAATAAAAGTCTTGGATATCGCCATTCAGATACAAGCAATCAATCTCTTGCTCCTTTAAATGCTTGATAGCGCAAGTCAAAGCAGTAAGGTCATGATAAGGAAAATGAATGTCAGATAGTATTCCAATCTTCTTTAAATGCGGAGGCAGTTTAGCCGATACATATTCCTTGCCAATGCTTTCTTCGATTCCAAAGTTGTCCAAAGTTTCAAGATTATAGTTTGCGACTACTGGCGGAATGATTTTATTTATTTCTTGTAATGACCTATCCTTTGAAGTTATATTCTTTTTGATCATAAACTTTCTTAAAGATTCAGAATTTTGATATCCATACATTTCAAAGAATTGTTTATGAAAATCCATTTTACTCATGTTAGTAGAGTAAAAATGTTCTCTAATCTTTAATATTTTATCTTCCATTTTCATATTCTTCCATTAAAACATCGACTAAAAACTCGATATTGTTTAGCACTTTCATTCTTAAAACATATGCAGCATCATCAACGTGTTCGATGTTCTCCATTACATCCATCATCGTATCCAATAAATCCTTTGCCCTTGATTTTGGTTTTTCCACTGGCTCTATGTCAATTTTATACATGGAATATTCTTAGATATAAGTAACCAAAGATTATAAGTCCTTGAAAAATAATGGTTAAGATACACCAAGTTGGAATGATATTGGTTATTTTTTCTTTATTAGTTGATGAACTATCAGTATGCAAACTGGAAACATACATATTTTTATACACGTTTTCGATTGAATCTATATTTACCGTAGCTTGAATGTTGCCTTTGTAAGACCTTATAATTATCTTGCCTTGTGGAACGGTTATCTTTGAATAGAAAGTGTTTAATATGCCCGTAGAATCGCAAGGATTCTCAATGATTAGCGTATCATATACCGCATTGAATTTAGTTATTACTTTGTAGTCACGGATTGTGTCTACACGAATTCTTTCCTTTTCGATTATGACCGACTTTTGTGGCTTACACGAAATAAAAAAGTTTGCAATTAGCAAACTAAGGATTAATTTTTTCATGAAAAGTAAAGTTCTGATTCAGCGTTTCTTCGAAGTGTCAATCCGTTTAAGACTTTGCCTCCACTCTTATTCCATTTTAAAAACTCTAATTTAATTGATTCATCATTTGGATCAGCATTTACTTTTTTAAGCAAAGTGCTTTTCTTTAAAGACCCAGCGCCCAAGTTATAGCAAAATGATACCAATGCATCGAATTGGTTCTGATTAATGTCATCACGGCAAAACGAGTCAACGCTCCGTTCATAATGTTTAATTACATTTAAAAAAATATCGGTTGCTCTTGCTTCGCTAATGGGTGCATCGGTCATTTTAACCTTTGTCCCGTCTTCGTAATAAGTGCAACCGATTGATATTGTTGGAATACCAGCTGGACATAAATAAGGCTTGAGTTTAACTCCCTCAAACTTCTTTATTAGGCTTAGTCCTTTTTGGCTTATTTGGTTGACCTTCATCTAATTTTGCTCTTAATTCAATGTTTTCACTTCTCAAATTATGAATCTCAGTTGTCAAAGTTTCAACTTTGTCTTTTAAATCTGCAACCTCAGCTTTTAAATCAGTTGCCATCTCTCTCCAAATTTTAATTGCTTCTTGGACATTGGTAATCTCAGTCGATTGTACCTCAACTCCTTCTTTCTTTCGACCAAATAACCAGGTTACTAATGCTCCAAAAAATCCAGTTGTCGCTGGTATAATTACCTCTTCCCAATCATTCATCATTCAACTGGAGTTTCAGGTGCAACTTCTTCTTGAATTGGAGTAATTACTCTCTCTTTTAAACCTAATGTTTCTAATGCCCATTTAACAATAAATGAGTCATCGATTCCCCATTGCGCCACGATAGGCTCAGGGATAATCAGATTGCCTTCTTCAATCATAGGATTAAATTGGCTCATTAATTTAAAATACAAAGTTTGCTCAATGCCTTCAAGAGAATAATTAACGACACGAATTTCCACTCGGTCAGCTACCTCTCTTACTCCTTTAATTGGCTCAATGAATATGATCATATTAGTCTTTTATAAATATCTCTAATAACTGCGCTTTGGCTAAAACGGTAAAAGACTCTGAATCTTTTACAAATCCTTTTAAAGTTTCTTGGTCTGACTTGTCTAAATCTAAGACCTCGCCTTTAAATAACTTCTTTGCCCAATCCCAAAATTTAAGTGCATCTCCTTTAGATGCGGAGGCTAATGCGCCAGCTAACATTTTACCAGCATTACCGCCTTCAAAAACTTGGTCATCAAGACCAATAAAGTCAAAGTTAAAATCTAATTTCATTTGTTTGGTTGTTTAGTTTACAATCATAAATAGCTATTATCCAAAATTTTACCAAAATGAATAAGTGCCATTTGAATTAACAACTATTTCAAATGTTGTATTTCTATATTTAGGCTCGTTATTTGCTCGGTTAATTGTAATCCCATCATAGGGATTATAATCTCCGCTTTTGGATACTATCAAATTTCCTTGATAATAAATTCTATAATAAATTCTTATGCCAAAATTAGTAGCATCTTGATAAGGGTAAGAAGTATTTAATGCCCCATTTGTTGTATCTCTTGGCGGATTGACTACATAAATTACTTGAGTTGCAAAGAATTGTTGATTAATAAATCCCATTGAATACTGCGGACTATAATTAGCCTGGTTATTAACTGAGAATGAATATGTCAATCCGTTAACATCATTAGGAATACGATTATTAGTCGTTTGAAATATTGGTAAAAACGTATAATTATTCGCCCATATTGTCGTAATGTTTCCTGATTCAACTAAGTTATTATTTACATAATTTTTATTTAATGTAACTCGCTTTCTTGGAACGGTAATATTAAGGGCATCGATAATTAAATTATCTTCAGGTCTTAAATTTTCATCTTGGCTTACGGTTGACATACGATAATATGTAATTGGTAAACTAAAGAATATATAAAATCCGTATTGCCCAACTGGAACGGTTACATTATCTTTTTGAGTAAACACCGCAATATTAAAAGCCGATCCTTGAGAAAATGTAAAGTAATCAGTATTATAATTTACTTGTACATCATCAACAACCCGAAAAGGAATCGGTAATTCAAACTCAATTCTTACTTTAGAATCATTGGTACTTGGAAAACTATTTATAGTTAAAATAGTCCCATTATAAATTAAATCCGTTGGCGCTGCATTTGCATTTATGCTTGTCCCATTATAATAACTTTGGTTATCTATTACCCTTGTAAATGAAAATATAGGAGTACTAAATACATAAGTTGAGACCGTATTACTTGTAGCATTATTATTTAAAATACTGCCACCATAAGCCGAAGCAAAGTTTGTGTAATTGCCCACCGTAATTCCCCGAACTAAAAATTTAAAAGAAGCAAAATATCCAGCTGGCAAAGATGCGTTAGTTGTAAAAGTTACTGACCTACCATAAATATTTAAATCAAAAATATCAGGCTTAGTAATTAAACTCACATATTCAAACCCACTTGCTAAGTCATCAAACATCACAATTTGTCCTGAAGTTGCAGCGCCTAAAGTTCTCATTACAATTTCAACTTCTCCTGAAGTATTTAAATTAAAAGAGCCAGGCATTGACTTTGATAATGTCATTTGTGGGTATCCATATTGACAAGTGCCTGATTGATTTGCTACCGCTTGTCCATTAGCATCTAACCATTGGTTACATAAATCAGTTGCCTGATTGTTTGCATTTGTATCCGCATCCGCTTGGCTTATTGTACTTGTGTAAGTAGCCGTAAAGAAAGGAGAATAAATCTCTTGGAATGAGCCTATTCCGTAAGCATCGCAATTATTCTTTTGGATTGTACGAACTAATCTTTTAGTTACTGAACTTGTCCACGTTGGCACTCCACCAACTCCCGTATAAACCGTGTTTGAAGTCTTAGTTATTGTTTCGCCTCCGCCTTCAACGCTTGCAAAATTTGAATAAGTTCCTTGAATAGAAGTAGTAACGTAAATCGTTATTACTGCCCCGAATCCTACGGGCAAAGTTGAAGTAAAGGTAGCCGTTACTTGTTGTCCTGATATGCTAAATCCCCAAGCTGGAGTGTCCCTTTCATACCTTACAAAAGATAATCCATTTGGAATGTAATCCCGAACTATTATGTCTCCTGAGGAATTGATTTGACCATTGTTTGCAATCGTTAATCGATAGGCAAATTCTTGTCCTGAGTTTACACTTGTAGGCGCAGTCTTTGAAATTGTTATGTATGGCGCTGGAACATTACACCTTTGACAATAAAGATACCATTCAGTCGGGAATACCGTCGGAAGATTGCCGTCAGGTCTTGGAGTATAATATTGATTTAATGGAATTGTTTGCCCACTTGAGTTTTGAAGTTGTCCAAGTTCAGCCAATGTAATGGAAATAAGAGGATTCGCTTGCGATTCCCCCGTAATCTCATTATAGACATCGGCAAAAGACATTTCGCCACTTCCTTGTAACGGCATTTATTTAGAAGCTAAAAGTGTTTCTAAATTCTTTATTTTAGTATTTTGTTCTTTAATTGCTTCAATTAATAAAGCAGAAATATTACCATATTCAACACCCATTAAACCATCGTTACCCGTGTTGACAATCTCAGGAAATACCTTCTGCATTTCTTGTGCAATTACTCCACCATGACGCTTGTCATCGTAAGTGGTATTATAAGTATATCCCGAAATTTGACCTACTTTTTCAAGTGCATTTTCTATTTTAGTAATATTGCTTTTTAAACGAATATCTGAGTTAGCAGTAATTGAACCCGTTGCTCTAATTGCACCTGATACATAAAGCCGTTCTCCGTTATCACTTTGCGTTCCCACTAATAAATTTCCTGATGTAGCTATCATTAAGGGAGCAGAATAACTAACCGTATTTCCAGCAGTTCCACTACCAGCTATGTACCAAATATGAGTTCCATCGGATTGCTGATACCTTGTTGAAAAACTACTTGAAATATATCTAAAATTGCTACCATCAAAATACGAATTGGCTGCTATATTTAAATAATTATTACTTGTAGCAATTGCATTATAAGTATTTCCTCCTAATTGCAATGCCGTAAATTGACTCCATGCACTTGGAGTAACGCCAATACCAACAGTTCCAGTTGAAGTAATTCGCATACGTTCAGTAGCACTAAAATTAGAATTAGTATTACTGGTTCTAAAAATTATATTATTGTTTGACGCTGTTGAACTACCTAAGCAATCAATATATAAAGAATCACTTGAACCAAAGCTATTTTCTTGCCCATTAATTCCTTTAATAATTAAAGCGGCTGATGTTGCATTAAGTACAAGTGTTGGTGTCCATCCTGCTGAGCTACTTGGAGTAGTAGTTCCAATTCCTACGTTGCCAGCAGAAGTGATTCGCATACGTTCCGCTAAAGTATTAGCATTATTAGTATAAAAAATTAAATTTGCACTTACCGATGAAGTAGACGCAGATTCTAAATTACTTCCAATTATAGCACCTCTTTTATCTCCAGCAGAAGTTCCAGCGGCAGAAAATGAAATTACTCCTAATGTATTCCCACTTGTATTATTTGAATTAGACATAGTTAATCCAGCAAATCCCGAAGTCGAAGAAGTATTAACTTCTATTGATGGAGTATCTTGAGTATTATATGTAGAATAAAGTATTGTTGAAGTTGTTATTTGTCCTACAAGTAATCTTGGTCTTGTTGAAGAAGTGCCATAAACAACAAGTTTTTCACTTGCGCTTGTAGTATTAATCCCTACATTTGTTCCATCATCATAAATTAAACTATTCCCAATCGTACTACTTGAAGTAAATTTAGCGTGATAATTTGTAGTTCCACTTAAAGCGGCAGCATATTGAGGAACATTTAAAACTCCCGTAGTAGAATTATAAGTACTTGCTCCCGAAGTTCCAGTTGTTGTTATTGAAATCAATGCTCTTACACTTGCATCGGTATAAACCGTACCTGAATAACTAATCGCACCTGTAGTATTATTATAAGTGATACCCGTGCCTCCACTTAATGAAGTGTAAGAAATACCACCTAACCCAGCAAGAGTGTAATTTGGTACGTTTATTACTCCCGTTGTATTATTGTAGGTAGATGCGCCACTCGTTCCCGTTGTTGTAATTGAAATCAATGCCCTAACCGAAGAATCCGTGTACACCGTTCCACTATAAGAAATTGCACCCGTAGAACTATTGTAAGTTATTCCCGTGCCTCCGCTAAACAAAGCACGAATTGAAGCATCGGTGTAAACCGTACCCGAATACGAAATAACCCCCGTCGTTGAATTATAAGAAATGCCCGAAGTTCCCGATAAGAAAGTTGCAGTAATTCCACCAAGACCAGCAAGCGTGTAAGTAGGCACGTTTAAGACACCCGTTCCACTTGAGTAAGTAGATGCGCCTGAGTTACCCGTTACCGTTAAGCTAATAGCACCTCTCGCCCTTGCATCCGTAAAATACTTATTTGTTGGAGTCGCAAGTTCTTGAATGTCATCCGTATCCAAGACAACCGTTCCAACTAATCCGTTTACTGAAATTACTGCTCCACCAATCGCAGCTTGAAGTTCCGCAATAGTCTTCTTAAATAGTTGCCCCGTAGTTGCATCGCCAATACCAAAAATATCGGTTGATAAAATTGCAGTCTTTGAGACTAATTGGTTTATTTTCTTATTTGCCATTTCTTAACTTGGATATG
>Ga0304730_1000357_pt1 | contig 40178 bp, 64 predicted proteins | sample M_130628_MF_Meta_FD_190474 | JGI IMG/M metagenome (GOLD analysis project Ga0304730, IMG submission 190474) | Freshwater microbial communities from Lake Montjoie, Canada to study carbon cycling - M_130628_MF_MetaG (v2) (version 2) | ecosystem: Environmental > Aquatic > Freshwater > Lake | place...
CAACTACTTCTTGGGTTCAGCAAGGATAAAACATGGCTGATTACGCCCGTCTTCGGACTCCATTTTTAAATATGTCGTTTACACCCGATGTGCCGTCAAACGCACTTGGGGCAAATGAGTACAACGCTGGTTTAAATGTGGAAGCTGATGTACGGGGTATTAAAAAAATTTCTGGTGAAGAAGCTATTCTTAGCCAAGTACCCGGCAATCCTGTATTTGTAGACGGCGGTTTTCGGGGAGCCATCTGGACTTACATTGTTGCCACCAATGCCGGTAAGTGGTATGCAATAACTGCTTCTGGAATCACCAACATTACCCCAGGCGTTGGAGCCAATCCCAACGTAGCTTTGAGCGGCTATTCCGACAATGTCAACATCACCACTTCATGGGTTGGCAATGTGTTTTTTATCAATGACGCTCTTAGAGCGCCCATGTATTTCTTGCCTACAGCTACAGAAATTTATCTGTATGGTGCCGCTCCTGATAACTATGTATGGAACTACGAAAGCAATGTGAGTGCAGTTCGGGCTGAGTTTGTACGCAACTTCTGCTCTCCCAATGTTGGCAACATCCTGGTTGCAGGCAATCTAACCAAAGACTTTATCTCTAGCGGCACTACTGTTAACTATCCCACTACAGTGCGGTGGTCGCAGTCCTTTGCAAACACAGGTGTTCCTGCTACTTGGACACCTACCCTAACCAACATTGCCAACGAACAAGAAATTCCGTTGCGTGGCCCTATTGTTGATGGATTTTTTTTGGGAGCCAACTTCTATGTTTGCTCGTATTGGGATACCGTAATCTTTGCTCCCTTGTCTTACCAAAACAGCACGGCTCCCATTTTTGGAGTGCGGCTATTTAACCAAGGCCGTGGATTGCTCAACAATAACTGCTGGTCTAACACTGATGCCAATGTGTACGGTGTGGATAGCCGAGACATTTGGATTTTTGATGGTTCCAATTTCAATCCATTGGGCAACCAAAAAGTTCGTGATTACTTTTTTGCCAATTTGAGTACAACGTATTCTGATCGTGTTTTTATGGTCAACAATACGCAAAAAAACCAAATTGAACTGTATTACCCTGATTTAACTTCTACAGGGTGGTGCAACAAAATGCTGTCGTGGCGGTATGATCTGCAAGTGTGGAATGCCCCCAAAGATGTAGCCAATGCTTGCAATGGATGTGAAGCGCCTAAGTACATTAGCGGAGCCTTTAAATACGCCTCTAGGACGGTTTCCTACCTTACTGGCGGGGCTACTAACCAAAAGATCATTCAGACCGGCATAGGCAATTCGTTCATCAATAGTGGTGCAATCAATTGCTTGTTTCAACGGGACAACATTGTTTTACAAACTGACAAAGGGCCAGTTCCGTACAGTTCTAAGGTTTACACCCATCGTTTGCTGCCTGAAGTGTCTGGTAGCGGAACCATGAACATTACTGTGGGCGGGGCTAACTCTACCGCTCAAACACCTACTTATGGGCAAACTGGTGTAGTGTCTATTGCTACAGATACGCCTTGGGTGACTACTCAACAAAACAATGTACGCACCATATCAGTCAAAGTAGCTTCTAATGATGCTACCGACACATGGAATCTAACAGCGTTGAATTGGCAAGCTACAGTGGTTGAGGATGCGTTCTAATGGCTTTTGCTATAGATGGCGATCCTAGCCCCTCCGAAATTTCGGGAGCGCTTAATTATCTGCTTGCCAATTTAAACAATGGTACGCCTCCCACTTCGTACACTGTTTCCAATAATCCTACAACGGGATTTATTTCTAACAGCATGGGGGACATTATCCAATACCAATACCGGTATTTGGATATTAAATATGCCGACAACATTGCTGGATTAAATTTTTCTGACAATCCATATGGAAGGTTGTATTTTGGTATTCGCAATGACGATACCGCAACTGAAAGCACCATTCCTGCTGATTACACATGGATTCAAGTAACTGGTGGTTTTGGCATTACCAAAGTGCTATGGATTACCACATCGGGTGGTAGGCATGCGGCATTTGCTGCCTCACAAGAAGCACCTGACAATAATCAAAATTGGCGTGTTGTTCCTGTGCGGTCTATTGACCTAGACAACCCGTTTGCTGTTTTTAATCAATACTTGGTGTTTAAGTACGCCGATGATTCTGTAGGCACAGGGTTTAGTTCCTCTCCTACAAGCAAATTGTTTTACGGCATTTACACAAGCACTGATGGCAGCGTATCCACCAATCCTTTAGATTACGAATGGTCACCTTTTGCGTTTGGTAGCACTTATAAGCTGTATTACCGATGCTATGGTGCGCGAAACATTGATGTTTTGCCTTCCACCTATCAACCTATTGGTTTTATCCAATACAAGGGCGATGTCTTAAACCTTGATGTTTTTACCTTGGGAACAACAGATGCTATTGGCATCATTTCCCAAACTCCTTTAATTGTTCAATCACCCTACCGTTACTTTTTAGTTCGGTATGCCAATGACCTAATTGGTACAGGAATTACCTCTAGTCCTGCTGGCAAACAATTTTTTGGTTTGCAAGCATCGGATGTTTTGACATTGGACAACAATCCCGCAGACTACTTGTGGTTTGATGCTGGCGCTACATTTTTGACCGTCATCAATTTGTGGGCAAGAACTGCTAGTGGCAACACGGTGCAATTTAGCTTTACGCAAGATGCTCCAGATAATTCTGGTTGGCAAAACGTCACCGTTCAAACGGATGTAATTGACCCATACATTGATGTCTACGCACGTTCTGGGCAAGTGGTCACCAACATCTCAAGTCCTACTGACGGACGCTTGGCCTATTCGTCCTCCAGTGTAAATGGCATCATTAGCATCAATCTGGATACCTATGGACAAGGTAAAAATACTGGTGGATTTACCATCAATCCATTGGTGACATCATCCATCACGGTAGATTCTTTTGGCAGGGTGGTCCAAACTGGTGCTGCTGACCAAGTGCGGTTCAGTTCCATGTTGACTCATGCTACGGCGGGTCAAACTGCTTTTACTTTTTCAAATGCCCAGCCTGACCAAATTTTGGTGTTTCGCAATGGTAGCTTTTTAAAGCCCGGCACAGACTTCACCAGAACCTCCACCACCGTCACTTTTGCCTCTGCTTGTGCGCTCAATGACGTAGTAGCCATTTATTACATCAGGTTGATTGATGGCACAACTTCTGCCGACAAAGTGCCTTTTGTTGTATATAACCAAACATTGACAGATGGTCAAACAGTTATATCCACCAGTTATACCGATGGTTCTGAATTTTTGTTTTTGAATGGCGTATTGTTGGTAGACACGGATTATTCTTATGTCGGAACCAATCAAGGCTATGTCCTTAATAATCCTTCTGTTGGCGGCAATTTAGACATTGTGGTATTTGCTTTTAACAATGCCAGCACTTTGATTTTTGCTGAAAACTACACTGAAACCAGTTCTGGTTCTACCAATGTGGTGTTTTCTACCCCGTTTTATCGAAATTCACATTTGATGTGGTTTAACGGAGCCTTGTTGCGTCCCGGAACGGATTACACAATGCCCGGTTCTGCTGCATTGACATACAATTACACCATCATTGGTGCTGCTAGTTTTAGCGGTCAACCAAGCCAATATTTATCATTTAACAGTGCAGGTGAAGCTTCTGCTTCTTCCTTGAGTTCTGCGGCGGTGCGTGGCATGGATTACCCTGTAATCATAGAACATGAACCAACCATTAGCGACATGTTTCAACATATGCAAAAGCAAATTAACTTGCTCCAAAAGCAAATTAAGCAATTGAAAGGCTTCAAATGACTCAAGCAATGAATCTTGCTAATTTTTCCAATTATTTGGATTCATCGGGGCAAGTAGCGCCTACTGTTTTAAATGCTCCTGTGCCTGTATCTAAAGGTGGCAGTGGATCATCAACTGCTACTGGTAGCGGTAATATTGTTTTGGCTACTAGCCCTACGTTAACTTCACCCACAATTAATAATGGAGTGTTATCTAGCCCTACATTGACTACACCAGCTTTGGGAACTCCTGCATCGGGTGTAATGACCAATGTAACGGGCTTACCTTTGACTACTGCCGTTACAGGTACACTGCCGGTAGCCAATGGTGGTACTGGTCTTGCGACAATCACTGCTAATAATGTTTTGCTTGGTAATGGTACAAGCGCAGTACAGTTAATTGCTCCGGGAACGTCTACCAATGTGTTAACAAGCAACGGCACAACTTGGTCAAGCAGCACAAATTTAGCAATTGGTGTAGGCCAAACATGGCAAGATTTAACGGCTTCTAGGGCAAATGGCGTTACCTATTACAACACCACAGGCAAACCTATTATGGTAAGCATTTCTTTTACGCCACAAGGCGGTGGTTCAATTACAGTAAACGGTTTAGCGGTAAGTTCTGGAGCATCTGTAAGTAGCGCATCTAATGGTGGATGTAATGCTTTAGTACCTATTGGTGGTAGTTATTCTTCTTCTAATCCGGGTTTATTAGCTTGGTTTGAACTTCGTTAAGGATTACAAATGCCTCATTACAAAGACTTAAACAACAAATTGCATTGGATTGATTCTGCGGAACATTTTTCTTTGTTGCCAATTGGCTGCGTTCAAATTACTGAACAAGAAATGATTGTATTGCAAGATCAAACAGAAACTGTGGTTCAAGCGTCTTTGACGTATGCAGAAAAACGAGCAATGGCATACCCATCAATTCAACAGCAATTTGATCTTCTTTATCATGGTGGTATAGCTGAATGGAAAGCAGCTATTCAAACAATAAAAGACAAATATCCGAAAGCTTAAAATGGGCGTTCCTACTGCACAAATCCAGCCGTCACAATCTTCTCAGACATCTGGAAAGATGGGTGGATCAACGCTTACCCCGCCTATGGTGCCTAATGGTGTTTCTTATAGTGTTGGAGCATCTGGCGGTGGCGTGGCAATGTGGGCTGAACTTCGTTAAGGATAAATTATGGGCATGGGCATAACACAAGTAGCAGAAGAACAGTTAAGGCGTGAGGCATCTCAGCCATCTAGCACTGTTAGTACGCCCCCGCCTGTACCTTTTGTCCAAACTCAACCTTTGGCAGATGCAAGCAAATCATGGAATACTGGCAAAGGCAAAGGTCAAGGCAATTACGGGAACATAACTTATCCAGGGCAAGGACGGCAACCGGCTTTTGGTAAACGTAACATTTATTCAGAAACCATTGGTTCATGGGATAATTCAGACAATGGTACATCAACTCAATCCGATTCCAACGGAAAAGGTAAAGGAGCGTAATCATGGGCGGCGGTAAATCATCAGGTAATCAGCAAACCACTGTTCAATTAACCCCTGAACAACGCGAAACAATTGCAATTCAAAATGCTGCGCTTAAAAGTACCTTTTTGCCAGCATATGAAAACACCGTAACAGGAGCCAAAGATGTTTATAACCAAGTTGCACCTGCGGCTACAACAGCAGCTAATCAAGCCAGTAATGTGGCTGGAAAAACAGGTTCTCTCCAAGGTGCAGCAGGCGCTAGTTCGTTGGTTACAGGTTTGCAAGGATTGCAGTCACTCTTTAATCCAAATTACGAAAAAAATCAAGTAAACGCTGCATTGCAAGCTGGGCGGGAATCTGCCCGTGAATCACAACAAGGGCAAAACGCCATGTATGGCGGTGCAGGTGGACTAGGATCTTCCCGCATGGCGTTGGCGGATACCAATTTAGCTAGCTTAAATGCTCAACGACAAGCTACTGCTGCTGCTGGCGCACAGGCTCAAGTACAAGCTAACAAAGCTGCTGCTGCCCAACAACTAGCTACTCTCGGTGGCGCTGGTCTTACCGCTGCAAACCAAGCTGCCGCTTCTCAAGTGGGCTATGCTGGTGTACCCCAAGATGTCTATCAGAAATACGCTTCTGTGGTGTTTGGTACACCACAAGCATCTACCAATCCTAATTACACTGGCACTCAAGGCACTACCCAAACTGGTCAAAGCAAGAGTTCTGGTTTTAAATTGTGAGGTGATATATGGCAACTAGTGCTTTTGGCAACCTCGGGATGCAAAATCTCGGAACAGAAAATTACACTTCTGGTGATGGTTTGGACTTGGGCCGTTTTCTTTTAGCTACTGGAGTGTCTTCAAGTGGTTTAGAAAATTGGCTAAATACAAAATTAGGTGTTGGCATTACTAATGGAAAATTAAGCACATATAAAGCGCCTGTTGGCGCTGCTGTTCCAACACAAGTCGCACCTGCCCCAGCAGCAACTAACGGCTTGAGCGCAGACGATGCTGTCAAAACATTAATGAATACTCATGGTGAACCAACATCATCTATTCAACCTGCCAACGAACAACAAGCTTTAGCATTTAATTCTAGTGTTGCGCCTCCTGCGCCTATTATGGGAGGCGTTGTGCCACCAACTAACATGGATTTTATGAGTGGGCCTGGACTACGAGAAAGAATTGGCAAATCCATTGGCGGTCTTTTTGGCGCTGCATAAGGAAAAATCATGGGACTATTTACAACCGCCATTCCTTTAGGAAATTCTGATGACAATAAACCAGAAGGCAATCCATTTGTAACAACAATTAAAAATATGGTTAGTGGAGGAATTTCATTAGAACCTGATCCTAATGCATACAATAAAGCTGTTGAAAACCATGATTCTGCTGCTTTAATTAATATTGCAAAACAAAACCCTACATCTGAAGTTGGGCAAACAGCTATTGATGCAGCCAAAACTGTAGAAAATGGCAAATATGAATTAAAAACTCTTACAGAGCCTATTGCCAAAGCTGTCCCTGGTAGCCCAGAAGCCAACATTGCTGCTGCTAAAACTTTTGAAACAATTAAAGACAATCCTAGATATGGCACTGCATTAGTTCGTTGGTTGATGGGAGATAAAGTAGGTGCTGGTCTTATGTTGACTGGTGGGAATGAAAAAGATAATGTTATATGGGATCCTGAAGGTAATTCATATACACAAACAACAAATGATTTAGGCCAACGTGTGCGCTTGATTGACGCTAAAGGCAACATCATTAGCCGAGAAGAAGCTGATGCACGAAAAATTGGTTATAGCGCATATGAAAACACTATTGCTGCTAAAAGTCGTACATTAAATGCAGAAAAAAATGTAACGCAATATGCTAAAGATACGCAAGCAGAAAACATTTTTACTGCTGGTGCATCAGCGGATGCCTTAAAAGGTAGATTTATTAGAGATTCTTTAAACAGTCTTCCTAAAGAATTTATTAAAAGCGATTGGTATGCAAATACTATGGGCGGTGTTGCTCAACAACTTTCGCGTAACCAAAGGCAAAGCACAGACCTGCAAAACCTTGATAGCTATGACAAGTCTGTTTCGAGCGGTCAATCCACAACCGTAGATAAAGGAATGACTAGTCGGGCTGGATGGCCTGGGGTCTTTACTCTTGGAGCAGATGGAAAATTAGTAAATGAAAATGGTGAAAAACATAACCTTTCTGAATTAAAACAAATCATTAAAGGAAGTCATTCTTCACAAGAACAAGGCGATACATTTAATAAAACGCTTGAAAGCATAATGACTTCCAAGCAACTTATTGGACTGACGTCAGACCAACAATCTGCTTTGCGTCAAGCTTTGGTTTACTCAAAAGAAATTGCTGATTCACAAGCAGAACGATTGGCGTCTGTAAAAGAATTGGGTGGTAGGCCAGCATTTACGGTATTGCCAAGTGCTTCTAACATTCTTGATAGACGCGCTCAAGTCAATGCTCAAACATACCAGCTTGATTACAACGATGAAACCATGAAAGCGTTTAATAAGTTTAAACAAGATGTTATGCCGCAATATGAAAAAACTGGTTCATATCCTTCGCCTAGAGAATTGCAAGCCAAATTTGTTGACACCCCGCAATACAAAGAAATTCAAAATAAATACGCAAAATTAATTAAAGTTGCACATGATTTTATTGGAGATATTGAAGTTAAGGATAATTCTGCAACCACAAAACAAAAAGCAGAACCTGCAAGACCACCAATTAAAGCTTTGTTAAAAGCTGCTGGAGGATAAACATGGCTTTCAATAAAGAAAAATTTATTGCCGATGCTAAAGCTGCTGGATATGGTGATGATGAAATTAATGCTGAACTAGCTTCTTCATCGTCTGAAAGTAGCGGTTTTGACCAAAAAGATAGCAACAATTCTGGATGGGATAGTGGCAGACCTGCATTGGCTACGACTCCAGGAGCAACTACAGCAGCCATTCCGCAAGCTGGCAGTAGAGTAGATGCGGAATCTAAAAGGCTAGCAGAAAAAAAAGTTGAAAAAGAACAAGCAGCCCCTTTGATTCCTGAGTTTGCTCAAAACCCATTGATGTTGGCTGGTGCTGCTGCTGCCGGTGGTGCTGCTGTAATGGGCTACAAGACGCTCAAAGACAAGATGGCAAACAGTGCGTCTGCTGTTAGTTCAGAACGCCGTGAACCGCCAATGTTTGGCGCTCAACGATTAGATGAACCAGCTTGGTCTGCATCTACTGCTCAAACCGCGCCCTTAAGCCAAGAAGAAATGATGAGTAGACTGCAAGGTCTGGCAGATGAGACTTCTGCTGTTAACGAACCTGCATTTGGGGCTACTACTGCGCCACCCGCTGCTCCTGCTGCTGCGCCTGTCAACACTAAGCTTCAAGAATTACAAGCAAAAGCCGCTGCTGGTATACCTGCAACAGGTGAGTTTGTTGGCCCAATGCAGCCTGTAGGCCCCCCTGAATTTACTGGCCCTCGTAGACCTGTAGTGCCTACACCGCCCGCAGCATTAGCAGCTACTACAGCCCCTGTTACGCCTACACCTACTGCTGTTTTGCCTGAGCGTGTGCAAACTGCCATAACGGGCGTTCCTAAAACCGTTCAAGATCAATATGCAAAAGAAGGCAAAGTTGTTCTAAAAGGTTACGGCGTAGGAGATAGAAGCCTTACTAATACTTATGGCATTCCTGCTTATGCAAAAATTATTGATTATTTTAATGAAGGCAAGCCTATTGGTGATGATGCAAATTACCAAATAATTCGCAAGAAAATTAATCAAGGAGTACCAGCTTCTTTGGCGGCTGAGTTTGCTGCCAAGCTACCCGGTTCAGAAGCAGAAGCCGGTAATTTTGGTAAAGCCTTTGGAGAAACTGGCGCATATACCAAAGATGGAAAAATAGTTACTTCTCCCGCTGCAATGAAAAAAGCTGTTGCTGGTGGTGGGGCGCTTTTCCTGGCTACGGCGTTTCCTAACATTGTGAATGCTGCTGAATCTGCAAGCAAAGGCGATTATGCTAAAGCGGGCGGTCAGGCTGCTGGGGTTGCATATGGCGCTATGGGACCATTAGCACAATTGCTTTCAGGTACTGGTAATGCTGGCCTGAGTGCTGAAGAAGAAGCCCGTCAATTGCGTATGAGAGATTACGCATTAAAAGCTGGAAGAGGTGTGGCTCAAAGTTATGATACACGGCGACTTATTGGTGCGGCTCCTCCCGGTCAACGGGAACTTATTCCGGGGATGAAATAATCATGGAATTTCAAGCAATGTTGAACTTTGTCGGTGGCGCACTTCTTGTCGCCATTGGCTGGTGGTGTAAAGAAATTTGGGATTCTGTCAAAGCTTTGAAAACAGACCTTAAAGCCATTGAAATTGACCTACCTAAAAACTATGTCAGTAAGAAAGACATTGAAAGCCGGTTTGACAAAATAGATGCCACATTGGAACGCTTGTTTGACCGGCTAGAAAACAAAGCTGACAAATGAGATGCGCTGGCTACTTCTTTTTGTGTGCGCCAGTTTGGTGTATGGCGCTACACAAAAGCGAGAATGTAGTGTCAGCGACTTTGTAAACATTGCTTACAGCAACAACAACCCAAAGGAAAGACATGATCGAATTGTTGAATGGTTGGATGACTCGGGCCAAGTCTGCACTAAAGAGCAGCTGGGACTCATTTACACAAATCTGGCGCAAGTCTTAGGCGTATCAGACACCATGCGTATCAGAACAAAAATAGAAAAGCTGTATGAACGGGCAAAATGAATCCTGGTTAGCAAGAAACATTCAACCGGTGACGGTGGCTTTCTTGTTGTTTTCTTATTTCTTTTTTGCCCTGCTATCAGTTTTTAACTTAGAGACTCGGGGAGCATATGTGGACTTGTTAGGGCAAGCCATGATTATTGTTATTACTGCCATCTTTGCGGGTAAGACCGCTGAAAAGATTGTAGACATTCGTACTAATAAAGGACCTTCAAATGGCACTTGATCCCGTATCCGCACTTCTCGACATTGGTGGCAAAGTCATGGACAGGCTGTGGCCTGATCCCGCACAAGCTGCTGCTGCCAAGATGGAATTGTTCAAGCTACAGCAATCTGGCGAACTGTCAATCATTGCTGGACAGTTGGACATCAATAAAGTGGAAGCTGCCAACCCGTCTCTATTTGTCTCGGGTTGGAGACCAGGCATTGGATGGGTCTGCGGTGCAGGTTTTGCCGTCCAATTCGTTGTTGGCCCTCTTGCTGAATGGGGATCGGCGCTCTACGGTCATCCCGTCAAGTTTCCTCAAATGGACATGGGAACCATGATGCCTTTGATGCTGGGAATGCTTGGCTTGTCCGGTATGCGTACTGCTGAGAAAATCAACGGGGTTGCAGCAAAATGAACCTTTTCGTTCCCGTTCTGTACATCTGCCTTAACAGTCATTGTGAATTCTTACAGCAACTTGCTGTATATCCCGATGAGGAAGAATGCAAACAGGTCGTGATGGTGAAAAAAGAATGGTATGAGAAAACCACTACTGCCACAGTTGAAGTTACTTGCATTGCTGTCCCGGCTAAAGTAATGGAAGAAGACGTTAAGCCCAAGCCAAAACGTAGAGAAACCATATGATTAACTCCCGCAGCCTAGATGATTTAGCCCCACCCGTTAAACAGCGGGCACAAGCGTTTGTGGAAGCTGCCAAAGCCAAGGGCATTGACTTGCTGGTGACTTCCACCTACCGCGACAGCGAGAGCCAGAACGCACTCTACGCTCAAGGACGCACCACCCCTGGCAACATAGTGACCAGAGCCAAAGCAGGACAGTCTTGGCATAACCACCGCTGTGCCTTAGATGTTGTCCCATTAGTCAACGGTAAGGCCGTATGGGACGATCAGGCTATTTGGAAACAAGTGGGTGAGATCGGCAAGGCTTGCGGTTTAGAGTGGGCTGGTGATTGGAAGACGTTCAAAGAGTATCCGCATTTTCAATACACAAGCGGCTTGACAATGGATCAACTTCAAGCTGGCGCAAAGATTGCATAATGATGCAATAGATATGTGTTAGATTCCGCGCAACTTTGCGGGGTCACTTATGCAAGCTAAAGTTTCTAATGGTGAATTTATACATGCATGGAATCAGTTAGGTTCTGCTGCCAAAGTAGCGGAATTTCTAGAGATGGATGAACGCGCTGTTCATCGGCGAAGACGAAGATTGGAAACGGAAACCAATCAACCGCTTGTTAATTTCCATGAAGCTGCTAGGCCGTATGCCTACATGCAACCCATCAAAACATCTCTTAATCGCGTTGAACTTGGCATACTTGATCAAACAATCATAGTCTTTTCTGACGCTCACTTTTGGCCCGGTGAATACACTACCGCTTACAAAGGGCTATTATGGGCTATCAAAGAGTTAAAGCCTCATGCCGTTATCAGTAACGGGGATGCATTTGATGGTGCATCTATCAGCAGACATGATCCATTGGGCTGGTCCAAGACCCCTTCAGTTATAGAAGAACTAAAAGCGGTTCAGGCACATCTTGGCGAGATAGAAGAAACAGCCAAAGCCGCTAGACACAACTGTAAACTGTTGTTCATCTGGGGCAATCACGACACCCGCTTTGCTAACAAATTAGCAGTACAAGCCCCGCAGTATCGGGAAGTGCATGGGTTTAAATTAGAAGACCATTTACCAGCCTGGGAGTTTGCATGGTCTGTTTGGCCTACGCCTGATTGCGTTATTAAACACCGTTACAAAAGCGGCGTTCATGCTGCCCATAACAATACCGTAAACGCTGGCATAAGCATTGTTACAGGCCATTTGCATAGTCTTAAAGTAGTTCCATTTGCTGACTACACGGGTAATCGTTATGGTGTAGATACTGGTACTCTTGCAGAACCTTATGGGCGACAATTTGAATACGGAGAAGACAACCCATTAAACCACAGAAGTGGGTTTGCCGTGCTGACATTCAAGGGTGGTAAGCTTTTGTGGCCTGAGTTAGTTCACAAATGGAGCGATACTCAGGTTGAGTTTCGAGGACAAGTTATCAACCTTTAGGAGTTTCTTATGTTTCATTTCACATTTTTGGTTAACAGTGCGGCGCAAGTAGAAGACGAAGACGAATTTGATTTGTTGCCTGATTGCTTTTTTGAAGAAGGCGAAGAGTATGTCTACGACGAAGACTATGAGTGCTTTTGCTGGTACGACGAACTGTACGATGCGTGGTACTGGTTGAACGAAGACACTGGCGAGTGGCTCTTGGTCGAAGAAGACGACGAAGACGAAGAAATCTACTGGGAAGAAGACGAGGCTGCTTAATCCGGGTAGATCATAGCCAATGCGTCTTGAACAGACGCTTGGATTTTGGACACGACTTGCTCAAAAGGTAAGTCGTGTTTTCTATGTTGGCGCAGTATTTCGTTTATCTCATGCAGAGTTTGCCAAGCATACCCTGAGTGGATAGCTTTGATGGCCTCTTCTTCGTCATTAAATGTGGCATTGATTTTCATATTCATTCCTTTTGTTTCCTCGGTCTAGGGCAGTTTTCAGGGACTTCTACAACGCACCAAATGGCTGTTGGTGGTGTTCTAAACTTCCCAGGCAACCAACGGTCTATGTAACAGTCTGCCATCTTCTTTAAGGTAGGACGGACAGACCTTTCATAAATGCCTGTCTTCAGACAGATTTCATTAGCACTTAACCCATCAGGAAATGCTTTTAATAGAGCCCTAATCACAGGGGCTTTAGGCTGATAGTGTTGGTTTTCCAAAGTCATTTATGTAAACTCTTCTTTAACTTCTACTTCTTCAGTTGCGGCAATGTGGTACACATTCCCCTCATCATCTGTACACACACTGTACATGCCGTCAACGTGGTGAAAATTTAGCTCCAACCCATCTTTAAGCACGATCGTGCTATTTCTAGGTGCGTTATATAGCTTCATTTTTAACCACCATTTCATTTAATGCAATGTCTACTTCAGCCTGTGCCGCCATTCCATCTTCATACCCACGCGAATAAGAGTTCTGCTCCATTGCAATAAGCTGGTTAATTAGGCGTTGCTGTATCTCGCAGATGCGCGTCAGGCTATCCAGTGCTAAGTCACGTTTGCTCATGTGTTGCGCTCCTTCAGAATAGATTCCGCGCTTGTTGCGGCTTGAAGTTTGGTAAAGCACGATTGATTGATAGCTGAAAAATCTTCTTCTGTTAGACCTACCCATTTATGCTCAGGTTCTTGCAACTTGTCCGCAGCCATAGCCCTCTTAGCCATAAAGCCACCACCCCACATTCCCTGTTTACGGGCTATTTCATCAAACGCTTCGTCTTCAGGTGTCATAAAAAACTCCACATAAATGCTGCAATTCCAATGCCTGTAAAAAACAAAATGAAGATAACGAACGCTATGAAAAACAACGTAACCATTAAGTCTTCATCTTCGTCGTTCATTTTTCTCTCGCTTTCAGCATTGCGTCTGCATCTACATACGCCTGCTCAGTCAATTCTGAAAGTGTCCAATCGTCATATTTGGCAAGGCGTATTCCAAATGAAAGGGCAGCAAAATGGTCACGCAAAGTCATATCGCGGGCAAATCCGCCAGTTTTGCTCATCCATGTGGGGTCGATGGTTGTGGTGTCTGCTTTCATTTTGCAGCTTTTTCTTTTTTCTTTTTCAGATAAAACCTACGGGCATATTCCCGTTGTTTAGCTTTACGCAATTCAATCAATGCCCGGTCAGCCAATGGTGATGGTGGAGCTGACAAATGGTTGATACGATCTGTTAATTGTTGGACTTGTGATTCCAAAAAAGAGATACGGGCAAATACATTCCAATTTTTCATGCTTGTTCCTTTAGTTTGATTTGCAATATTTTGTAAACACTGATGCAATAGTGTGGCATTTGGGTTCATATGATGCATATCCAAACCAAAACCCCGCCACAATGATGCTGGCGCATAAGCCAACAAGGGCAAAAAAATCAAGAACTATTTTCATGGCAATTCCTTTAAAAATACCCCATTGGGCAACAAAGTACCTTTACGGTTTTTGATTTCTTTGTATGCGTATTCCATGCAATCCACCAAGTTGATGTCTAGCAAAGCGCAATAAATAATGAGACATACCATCACATCACCCACACCGTCCACAATGCCTGGGCCATCTTGTTTGATAGTGGCATCTGCCAGTTCACCCATTTCAGAAACAGCTTTTAACAATTGAGTCTGGGAGTTGCTGTTTGGAATGATCTTCCGCGCTTCTGCCCATCTCACAATGTCCATTTCTACATCTGCATACGTTGTCATAAGTACTCCAAAAAATTAGGGGAGGGGGTACTTGCTATTAGGCGGCAACTGCGAATTGATACCCTGCTTTCCCCCCAAAAATCAAAAGAAATCGTCTAGATCGTCTATCTTGGCTTTACGGGTAGGCTGGCTACTCTGCCTTACCTGCTCCTGTTTTGGACGCACAGAGAGGCTGTAGAAGGGCGTACCGGCCTTGCTAGTCTTCTTCCATGCACTGATCCAGTAGTCTGTACCGCCTACGTTGACAGAGCCGTTAAGGTCTGGGTGTTTTTCCTCTTCTTTCTTGTCATTCTTGAAGAGGTTTCCCCGGTTGGTGTTGTCGTATTCCATTTAATCGCTTTCTGTTGATTCAAGTTTTTCTTTATACGCTTTGATAGCAGAGCGCACCTTACTGTCCGGCTTCAGTGCTGCCCACACTGCTAACCGCACCTCGTTGTCGGCAATGGATTCCCATTCCCCATACATTCCTGCCATATCGCCTTTGCTATGCAAGTCCCGAATAGCATCGGTGATCTTGTCAATTAGGGATGTGTCTGCTTCTGGCAAGTCTTCCCCCGCGTAGATGTACAGCCCCAAGCCATGCAGACTGAGCGCCTTAGTCATGCAGCGCATGATGGACGTATTGACTGCAAATGCGTCAGGGTTGGTGATGGGCTTGTTCCGGTGGTCCATAACCGGCAATTGGCAGGTCATAGCTTTGCCAAACATTACTGCGGTCACCCACACCATTGCCGTACCATTGATGTCGGTATAGCAGCTATCCCCAAACATCTTGACCTCAAAGGTAGCCGCAGGGTCTGCCTTCAATGCTTCGGCCCATGCCCATGCCCATGACAGGTAAGTCAGGTTGCCTTTTTTCTCAGTGTGTTCATTCACATTGAGCTTGAGTAATGTATTAACGTCCATATGCTTTTGCCTGTTGTTGTGACTGCCATGCAGCTAATTCAATTTCGCCTTCAATGATTTCTTTCTGTTCGTGATAATCTAAATCCTCAAACGAAATGAAATGATTTTCTTGGCAGCAAGAATACTTTTCGCCTTTAGGTTCTAGGCAATAGCAGCAGTAGTCAATTCCTTGGAACTCCGCGTGATACTGTTCAAATACTGATTTCATTTCAATTCTCCATGCGATTGTTAATTTGCTCTTCGATAAATTGGATTGTGTCAAGTGGCAAGATGTCCCAAAACTCCACGCCAGCATGCTTGATGCTAACAATGGTGAGATAGGTGTTGTCTTTGGAATCCATCCAATCCACATCACATTCCACTTCAAAGGTAGCGCCTTCGTAGGTGTATTCGGTAATCACAAGATCACCTTCAATTCTTCTGTGGATTCTTTGTATTCGTCATTGTCGGCAAAGCAAACAACTGTTGCCTGTGTGCCATCTTTCATCGTGATGGTGAAAGTGCGAGTGGAGCAGCTGTTGAGATTGCGAAGTTCTCCGAATTCAATTTTTGTAACACGCATCAAAGTAAGTTCCATTTTGTGTCCTTTAAAGTTGCTGCTTGATTGCAGTGGAACGGATGTTAAACCAGCTTGTACGCTTTTTTTCTAGGGGTTTTCCCTAGTTTTTTTTCTGGTTTTTTGATGTAAGGTCACCGGATGAACCCTCAAAACATCGAAACAGAACTGGCGTACGAGCTGCTTTCTATAGCGGCAGACCGTATTGAATACCACATCGATTCAGAAGACCTGGAGGCAGCGATTGTGGCCTCTTTGGTGACTGCAATTGAGATAGCTACAGCCCGAAAGCTGCGTCCCATCCACGAACTTTTTAAGGAGAAAACATGAACCGCTATGACATTGAACAGATAGCCTACCGAAGTGGGCTGATTGGCATGGATGAGAGTGAGTCGAAAAAGACCGCTTTCTGGTCAACTTTTGAGCTGAATCTTCAACGGGAAATAGAACAGGAACAGGAAGACGCATTCCGTAAAACGGGACGCTGGGACATTTGGGAAGACTGATGCATTACTACCAATTCAACATCGGTGACTACATAAGTCACACTCGGCATTTGAGCCTTCTAGAAGATATTGCTTACAGGCGTTTATTAGACGAGTACTACTTGCATGAACGCCCGTTGAACAGTGGTTTAACAAGCGTTGCACGACAAATCGGAATGCTTGAACATCAAGAGGTTGTGGCGTTTGTTCTTCAACTATTTTTTATGCTGAAAGAAGATGGAAGTGGCTGGACAAATGCCCGTTGTGACCGTGAAATAGAGCAGTACAGAGCGCGTCTCTCCAATGCAAGCAAGGCAGGTAAGGCATCTGCTGAACGCCGGTTGAACGCTAGTCCAACGCCCGTTCAACTAAACAAGAAACATAAACCAATAAATAATAATAGAGTCGCAGCACCTGACGGTGTGTCTCCAAAGGTGTGGGAATCCTTTGTTGATGCAAGAAAAGCCAAGAAAGCACCTATCACCGAACTGGTCATTGCCGACATCAAGAAACAGGCAGCACTTGCTGGCTGGACATTGGATGCAGCCCTTGCCGAGACCGTTATCAGGGGCTGGAGAAGCTTTAAGGCCGAGTGGGTGACCAAGGCAGCACCTGTTACCGGCAACAGACTAGCGGGGGCGATATGAAGGGACATGACGGCATCATCAAGATGCGTATGCAGGGTTACAAGCCGTCTGCGATCTGGCTACTTGACTACCCCTGCACAACTACCTGGGAAGAGTTTCAGGACGATCCTGTTGTGTGTGTCGATGGCGACAACTTGAATACACTTGATTTGCGGTACACTGTTGGCTTAGATGTCCACATCAGCAGCTACAGCGTGGAACGGGCCAAGACGCTCTTGGATTTATGCATAAAGCACTCAGCAAGCAAAGTAATTGCCTGTTGCGATAACTGGATTGATTGGCATGGCTGAAATATTGAGTGACACGATTGACTTCCGACTGTACCTACGGGAGACAGACGCGAAGACCAAAGTAAAAAAGGCTTCCGACTACGTTGGCGTGATTAAGAGCCGGTTGCGGGAGAAGGTCAAGCAGCATGTAACCTACTTGCCGTGGACGAAGACCAATGAGAACTTTGAGTTTCGCAAGGGTGAAGTTACTTTGTGGTCAGGACAGAACGGGCATGGCAAATCTTTGATGACATCCCAGGTGGCTCTCAGCCTCATTGGACAGGGAGAGAAGGTGTGTGTAGCCAGTTTTGAGATGAAACCCGCCACAACCCTACAGCGGATGGCGCGGATGTGGATTGGTTGTAATCCGTTTTCGGTGGAGTTCCAAGGGGAAGACGGGATAGATGCCCTTGACAGCTTGTACGACCAGTTTGGCGATTGGACTACCGGCAGCATGTGGCTGTATGACCAAATGGGGACTGCGGATGCCGCCACCACCATTGGCATGGTGCGGTATTGTGCGAAAGAGTTGGGGATAACTCACGTTTTTGTGGATAACTTGGCGAAGTGCGTGAAGGGTGAAGATGACTACAACGGGCAAAAGCAGTTTGTTGATGAGTTGACCTCTGTGGCTCGGGACTACGACATGCACATCCACCTTGTCCACCACTTGAAGAAGCCAGCCAATGAGAATAGCGTACCCGACAAGCACGACAACAAGGGATCAGGGGCTATTACAGACTTAGTGGACAACGTCATGCTGGTCTGGCGCAACAAGGTTAAGGAAGATGCCATCAAGGATCAAGGCGAGTTTGCGAAGCAAAGTAATGATCCTGACCATTACCTGTTGTGCCGTAAGCAGCGGAACTATGAAGGCAGCGGGGAAGGTGAGCCTACCGTAAAGCTGTGGTTTCATCGTGATGCCCAGCAATATGTTGCAGAGCCGCATGACCGGCCTTTGTTCTTTCCGAACTATCCACACGTTGCATCATGAAATTTTTATCTGTTTGTAGCGGGATTGAGGCGGCAAGCGTTGCCTGGCATCCATTGGGATGGGAATCGGTAGCCTATTCGGAAATTGAACCTTTCCCATGCAAGGTGCTACAGCACCACTATCCAGACGTACCCAACTTGGGCGATATGACCAAATTTAAGGAGTGGCCTGATGCAGATGTCGATGTTTTCGTTGGAGGAACACCATGTCAGTCTTTCTCAGTCGCAGGACTCAGAAAAGGATTGGATGACCCGCGTGGCAACCTCATGCTTGTCTACCTTGCCATTGCTAAACGATATCGCCCCAACTGGCTGGTCTGGGAGAACGTCCCCGGCGTTTTGTCCTCCGCTGGAGGACGGGACTTTGGTTCCTTCCTCGGAGGGTTGGCAATCCTCGGGTATGGGTTCGCATACCGGGTGCTTGACGCTCAATATTTCGGAGTGGCACAGCGACGCCGCCGTGTGTTCGTTGTCGGATACCTTGGAGATTGGCGACCTGCCGCAGCGGTTCTTTTTGAGCGCCACAGCCTGTCGGGGCATCCTGCGCCGAGCCGAGAAAAGGGGAAAAGTTTTGCCAGAGATGTTAGAGAAGGCGCTCAAATCGGTAGATGGCCCGCTGACGTAAGCAGCACATTGGATACGACATTTGGCACAAAAATGGGATTGGAAAATCAGCACGTCAATGCTGGTTGTCCTATGTTTGTTCCAGCGCAACCTATTGCACTTGCTGAGAACACCATAGGACGAAAACCAGAGAATGGTGGCAACGGTGATGGGTTTACTGATGGCGGCCCAATGTATACGCTCAACGCTACAGGTGTGCATGGTGTGGCGCAACCGATTGCATTCAGCGGGCAGATGTCAAACCCGCAGACTGATGTGGACATGACTCAGACATTAGGAGCCAAGAATCCAATGGCGGTGGCAACGCATGATGTAGCTGGAACTATGCTTTCACGCAACACATCAGGCGGGTTTAGCAACAGCATTGATTATGCTGCGGCTGGATATATGGCGCTGCAAGCAATGGCAGTCATGCAACCCATTGCATACGCCTTTGACAGCCTATCCTCCAACTCCATGAAGTCAAGCAATCCCGATAGCGGTGTCAATCAAGTTGATGTTTCAAAAACTTTAGACACTTCTAGAGGGCTTGACCCGTCTTGCCATCAGGGTGGGTTAGGGTTGGTTCAAGCAATGGCGGTGGCGACTTCAGTTGTAGCCCCGACATTGACAGCCGCCAATGACCCAAGTCGTTCTCCGCAATCTTCTGAAGTCACCCAACAGGTGTATTCGGTCTTGCAAGCATCAATGGCGGTACGCCGTTTGACCCCTGTGGAATGCGAACGTCTCCAAGGCTTTGGCGACAACTACACCGACATTCAGCCCAAAGGCAAGGCGACCCCTGACGGGCCAAGGTACAAGGCGCTGGGCAACTCAATGGCTGTGCCTGTGATGGCATGGATTGGCAAAAGAATTCAAGAGGTTGACGCTTTGCTATGAGTGATCAGGCGTACTTAGAACTAGCACGGGCAAGGGAAATATGGGTAACATTTTGTTTGACAAAAGATCGGGAAAACATGGTTAAGCTGGTCAATCGGTCTGTGGATCACTATGGCAGGGATGCTATTCCTCGGATCAAGGCTTACTTACGGCAATTCAAGGATGGAGAAATTGAATGAGACGCGCAGCTAGGGTAGACGCTAATCAGGCAGAAATTGTTGCGGCATTGAGAAATGCCGGTGCATATGTATGGATTATTGGTTTGCCTGTAGATTTGCTCGTTGGTTATAAAAACTGGACTTTTTTGATGGAAATTAAGACTGATAGTAAGGCGCGCTTTACGGGTTTACAAGCTGATTTTTTCCAAAATTGGAAAGGTGGCACGTTATGCAGGGTAGATTGCCCTGAAGCCGCAGTGATGATGTTGAGAGTGCTCGATGGAAATTGAAGACCCATTTGTATATACAAAGCCTGAGTGGTTGAAAGAACTCCAGCGGGAGAAGCGCAGGGCTGCTCGGGCTAAGAGACTTGGTAGGGTTATTGGTAAGCATGGTGGTTACCGTAAGGGCGCAGGAAGAAAAAGAGAAAGACCATACGACTCCCAGGTCTACATCAACCACACCCGTATCCAGCATCAGATTCTGCTGGACATGGGCAATGGGGACTTGAGTGCCGGTGTACAGAAATTGATTGACGAAAACTTATAGGAATAGACATGGAAATTGATCCGAACAAAGCCGTTGAATACTTGCGGGATAACGCCCCCAAGTACGCCGAGGCCAAAGCCAACCGTGTGTTCATTGAGAACTACCTACGATCCGTGAAGTCCAAGCTAATGGGCAATGAAGAGGGAACTCTTGGGGCAAAGGAAGCCTATGCGTACGCCCATGATGACTATGTGGAACAGCTAAAAGGGCTAAGAGCAGCTACTGAAGAGGAAGAACGGCTCAAATTCATGTTAAAGGCTGCGGAACTAAGGATTGAAATTTGGAAGACAAATGAATACAGCAAGCGGGCAGAGCTGCGGAACATGGGTTGAGACAGATGAATGAAATTTATAGAGACAAATCCCTGCTGAAGCTGGCACAAGACCAATTTTGCCTTTTGAGGGTCAAAAACTTTTGCCGGGGGGGGTCTGATTCCACAGTTGCTTGTCATCACAATTCTGCGATGTCTGGGAAGGGAATGGGCATCAAGGCTAGTGATGCCTACAGCGTATGGGGGTGCTTTGGATGCCACCAATGGCTGGATCAGGGATCTGCCAGCAAAGAAGAAAAAGAAGAAGCATTCCAGGCCGCTCATTTGCTCCAAGTAGCAGAGTGGCATAAAATCGCCAATAACATTGCCACCAGACCTTGGAAGGTGGAAGCAGCCCGAAACGTCCTCAATCACTTGGGAATCAATCATGGATAAAGTAGCCGACTTCATTTTGACCCTGCTCCATGCAGCCACCAACACCCATATCCTGCATTGGCAAGCCACCCGATACGGCGAACATCAAGCCCTGGGCGAGTTTTATACCGGCCTTCCCGAACTGATAGACCAGTTGACCGAAGCCCTGATGGGCCGCTATGAGATGCAACCACAATTCCCGCTTTCATATCATGGCCCCAACCCTGACAGCTTGCAGGAACTGGTAACGCTAAAACAGTACGTTGAGCAGGAAAGACAGGGGCTTCCGCAAGACAGCGAAATCCAAAACCTTATTGACGAAATTGCACAGAGCATTGATTCCACAATCTACAAGTTGAAATTTCTCGGATAGTTCCACAAAACCAAACCCATTTCCTAAAAAGCAAAAACAGAGGTCAAAAACTTTTGGGGAGGGGGGTCTCTCATGTATGCGTACACACATGCACACACGCCCGCACCCGCACCCACGCGCACCCACCCATGCGCCTACGCGCACCCATACGCGCACATCACGCGCACGCGCACCCACACGCTCGCACGCGCTCGCGCACCATGCATACGCACGACACACGCATGCGAGACAAACCCACACGATCACCGATAGCCCATAAAGGCACTTAAAACGGCTTACAGCGCATTTTTTGTCTGTAGTGCATGGCAATGTAGCACCACACGCAGAAAACGGCTTAAAACGGCTCTATTCAAACCACGCCCACAATGGGCGCACCTATCCCGGTTCGCTATGGGTAAACAATGGGCGCACCGATCCAATGGCGCACCGATTCACGGGCGCACAAACGCAAAAACCCGCACAGTGGCGGGTTATTGGATGATCAATCTATCAGTGCACGGCGATCGCGATCGTGATCCCTTTGAGTGTAGACATGCCGCATGCATGCCCTTTGCCGGTGCACGATCCGCATGCGCCGGGGCACGGGAAAATCTTTTCACCGGGAAAAGCTTCGCGCAGTGCCTTGTTGACCGATGCTGTACCGTGATCATTGGATCGCACAGTGCGACCGATGTTAACAGCGATAAATTCACCCCGCGTGATAGGCAAAGCTTTGACATAGCGAACGATCGCGTCGCTAGCATTGTGTCCGCTCGAGATGTTCAAATGGTAATTTGTAGGCCAATCGCTATTTGTACCGGTGTCATAGCCTAAAAGGATCGCAAAGCTTTTCGAATAGCCATAGGCGCGCACCAATGGGTGAGCTTTGATAATTTGCATCCAGAAATAGACATCGGCGGCACTAGAAAAATCACCGTCAACGTACAAACGAAAATCGAATCCTTCGGGCCGCTCATTAGCTATTGTGGCGAATGCATCGGCAATAACATCGGGCGCAAAGCGTAAAAAATAAGCATTTTGCACCATACGGGCAAATGCATTAGGGTATCTCCATGCACGATATGAGTAACAGAATTTAATGCATTCACCCGCGCCCGGACATGTAACACCGGGCAAAGTAGAAAACGCTACAAAGGGTAATTTTTCGTTACCTTGTAAAGCAAAAATAGAAAAACGCGGTTTATTGTCTGCAAATGCATTGGCAAGCAAATTAAAAGCTTTCTGCCAGCCTACGGTAGAGAATGCATCATCGGTTTGTAGTTGCAACAATGCACGGGAAATTTCTACAGTGCCGCCGGTTTGCACTGCTATCGATAGATTTTGCAGTTTGTTAAATTTTGGTGCGGTATTAAATGTCTTAATTTGCATGATAAATCCTATTGAATTACATTAATTTGAATAAAAGAAAACCAATTACATATTATAAAAATACATAATCAAGGGAAAAGATAATACAAACGCTATTGCAAAGCATTTAGAAAAAAAAATAATGGTTTTCATGCTTGCGCTCCATTGGCAGATAGTGCGAATTGAATCGCTTCGATCAATGCATGGGCTTGTTCACGGGTAAGAGTAGCGCGAGCAGAGCCTCCACGCACCATTACAGACAGAGACAGGCCGTTATCCCATTCGTCAGTGTAGATAGCCGTGTTGTCGCTGCACTCTGTGCGGAGCTGATAGTCGATTAGATGTTCCATTGTGTGCTTTCCTATTGGTTGAACAAGTAGGGGCAAAAATGCTGCCCTTACACATATATAGCATAATAGAATCGTGCCAGAGTCTGTAAGTCCTTGATTTATAAGACTGCTCCAAAACCCTAATGGTTATCCATACAGTACAGGCACTTGATATAAGTCAATCAAGTAGATTTAGTACTGCAGCCGATTAGAGCCATTATTTCTGCGCCATGTAGGGTGGGTACGAAAAGAAAAACAAAGAGAACCTAGGGCCATTGTGTGCTTCTGTTGTAGGGGAACACAGAGGAGAGACACACGGCTGCACTCATGTTTCCAGCGTCTGACTAGTGCGGGTTAACCCTACCCAAACCCCAAAAGTGATCGGGCCCCCATCCTCTCCCATTTCCATACCCCCCTCCCACTACGCAGAACCCCCCCCCAACGCTATGGCTAGGATAGAGGGGGTAGCCCTGCTAGGGTGAGCTAATAGGGGGGGCCGGTCACCCATCCCCAAAATTTTCACAGAACTTTTTCCCCAACTACTAGTGCAATAGCCGTTTCTGGTATAAAATTTTTCACATAGAACTTTTATAGGAGTTGCAATGGAATGGAAGCTGGCTCACCCTATGTACGATGTAGCAGACATTGTCTGGATGTCGGATACCTTCTTCGGAACTGAGGCTGATGGAATCCTGAAGCGTGACAAGGCGGTCTTTACCAAGAACGTCACCATTGCTGCTACTGTCCAACTGTTTGACAAGAACAGGGAATTTATAGCAGTCTGTCGAACGCCCGATGAACGCCTGTTGGGGTTCTGTTGGTATGACCGAGGTGGGTATACTACCTACGCTAGTGAGGAAATCTCCAACGCTAAGTTCCACCATGTTGATTTAACCCTACCGGCAAAGACCAGGGTGAAGCTGGTTCACCAGATGATTGACCAGCATATACTGTGGGCAAATGTATGTGGGATACCGGTTATCTGTTCAACCAGTATTCGTAGTGAACACGATGGGTTTATGAAGATACATAAAAAGCGTGGGTTTACTGTTAACGGATCATATGCTTGGTTGCGTACTGAAGAGGGTATGAAATGTTTGATGAAATAAGACCTGAAGGTTCTGTAGTTTCTTCTGAAAAGAAATTGGCTGCTTCCAAGGCTAGGTATGCCCAAAAGAAAGCCATGAAGATAGCTACTGGCGAAGTAATACCAGAAATTAAAACTGCTATTGCTGGCCCTGGCAGAACTAAATCTATTGTTAACCGGGTTACTGAATATGGCGCTTTGTTTAATAAACTAAACGAAGAACGGATCGCCAAAGGACTATCGCCCCTGAAGACGGCTATGGAAGTCTTGATTGACGCTATGCAGTCCGATGAGATAGACATCAAGGATAAGGCTAGAATTGCTGATAAACTGGCCCCGTTTGAATCTAGCCGTGCGCCTATCATTTCGATAGAGCATGTACAGAACATCAGTAAGGATGAGGAAGTATCCGCTGATGAGGCATTGGATGATTTCCTAACAGCTATCCGTAAAGTATGAATAAAGCTATCGCTCATAAAACCACCGGTAAGGGTAAGACGTACAACCCTACCGACAAAGGCGCTGGAATGACCGCCAAGGGCCGTGCGGCATACAATGCTAAGAACGGCAGTAACCTAAAGCCGCCTGCACCTAATCCAAAGACCAAGAAAGACGCTGGAAGAAAAGCATCTTTCTGTGCGCGAATGGAGGGAGTTGTGAAACACGCCAAAGGCCCAGCAGAACGCGCCAAGGCATCTTTGAAGAACTGGAAGTGCTAATGAAACCTGGACTTTATGCCAACATCCATAAAAAGCAGGAGCGGATTAAACGCGAGAAAGCTGAAGGCAAGACCGTAGAGAAGATGCGAAAGCCTGGCTCTAAAGGCGCGCCTACTGCCAAGGCTTTTAAAGAATCTGCCAAGACAGCCAAAAAGTGATTAGAATTAAATAAGGAAACTATATGCCATTGAAAAAAGGTACGTCACCTAAAACGATGTCTAAAAACATCAAGACGGAAATGAAGGCTGGCAAGCCACAGGATCAAGCTGTAGCTATTGCCTATTCCATGAAACGTGAATCTGAAGAAAAACGCAACCCGAAAGGCAAGAAATGAATACCAACTTCCTGTACGCCCAAGCGCCTAACCGCACCGGCAATGTAGATAAGCACCCTGCTAGCCATGTAGGTGGCGTTACCCGTGTGACCGGGCCCAAGCACGGGACTGCTACCCCTAAAGGTAACCAAGGCGCTCCCGCTTGCTCCACTCCTGCAAACAATAAGAATGCTGGCGTTACTGCGGGCCGTAAACAAAAGGTGATGGTCAGCACCCACGCTGACTACTGTGGAACCATCAAGAACGATGGTTACATGGATAAGTCTGTTAAAAACTACTTGGGGTAATCTATGTCTGGATACGGAACTATCATCTCTGGCGGTGCGCGTATGACCAAGGGTCTTACCAAAGGCATTAACGCCAAACTGGGCGGCTTTGCTGAAAGCCACAAGATGTCAGCTATCTTGGCTACATCGGTCCGCGACACCTTTAACCAAAACCCATTGTCTGACCAACATTTGAATGACATCAATGTGAAGGCAGCTAAGAAGTTCACCACCCCGAAACTACCCGCAAAAATTTGAAAGGTATAGCATGGCATATGACATTGAGGCATTAAAAGCAGACCTGCCTACTGCAAAAGACCTAGCGCAATTTGTTTACGACAAAACTCAAATTTCGCTAGACCTAATTGGTAAGCCAAAAGATGACCAATACCAAGTAGCCAAAAACGCGCTGGAAGGGAAGAAGATTCCGTCTGATTACATGACGGATCTAAATCCCTACTTGGACAAAAAGGAATTGATTCCTGAAGATGCAATCAAGCAGCTACCTCCACGGTCTGCTGATCTACCGCCTGAAGACGCAAGGGTTCACTTCTTTGGTGCTACCAACATGCCCCACCCGACTGACCCACAGTCAGATCGCAAGGTGCAGATTAACTTCCGCAAGTACGACAATGGCGTAATTACTTTCCAGGTAATGGGTCCATTGGAAAAGACTGCTGTTGGTAAACGCATCAATAAGTTTGGTCAAGAGCAACCTGAAAAATATACTTGGCTTGATCCCCGTACCCCAGAAACAATGCTGCGCCGTGCTGATGGCACATACACAGAAAAAGGCCGTGGCCTGTATGCGTATTGCAGCGGTGAAAAGGGTGGCGGTATCTGGCCTTTGGTTGACCGTGACCTTACAAACTTCACACAGAAAAATGTGACTGATCCTTGGGCATGATAGAAGAGCCTACAAACCTCTTCCGTCAAAAGCTACCGGCTCAATCCGAGGTTTGTGCGCGTAAGGCTCTTGAGTGGCTTCAGAAAGATTTGCAGCATGAGCATTCTTTAAGCCCTCAAGATGTCTACTATCTAGCGTCCGCTGCCCAAATTCTTTTGGACATCCGCGACTTGTATGGCAAAAAGTGAAGCCAGTGATTACATCCTTCCTATCTACAAGGATCGGGCGCTCAAGCATCTAATTAAGCTGGTGGGAGGTAAGAGTGCTATTAAGCACCTAGCCCCTGAACAACTGCAAAAGATGCGAACCGCCAGGGATGTGGTTGCCAAAGACATGCAGTTCAATGCTTTGAAATGGTTCAGGCCGTTCAAGTATCAGGAAGAATTCTTTGCCACAGGCGCAACCCATGCCCGTAGGGGAATGATTGCAGCCAACCGTGCCGGTAAGACCATTGCGTCTACCTATGAGACTGCCTACCACCTGACCGGCAGGTATCCAAAAAACTGGAAAGGCATGAAATGGGACAAGCCCATCATTGCTATGGCATCCGGTGAATCATGGGAGCAGGTATCCAAGACCCTGCAAAACAAACTGCTTGGGTGTGATGACATCAAGCAATCGTACAAATTAGGAACAGGCTCTATTCCACGGGAATGCATTGATGAAAAATCCATGCGTACCGATGGAGCCAATGTTCTGGCAATTGAAGTGTGGCATGAATCTGGTGGTAAATCAAAACTCTATTTCTCCAACTACACGCAACAAGTGCGTCACCTGCAAGGTTTTGAACTTGACTTGGTTGTCTTGGACGAACAGCCTCCCGATGAAACATTCTCCGAACTGGTTGTCCGTACAGCCCAACGCAATGGACAAGTATTGTGTTCGTTTACGCCTCTCAAAGGTATGTCAGGTCTAGTACGAAAGTTCTGGGACAAAATTGACGGGTACACCCATGTGCGTGTTACTTGGGATGACGTACCATTTAAGAATGAATGGGATGAAGAGTTTTTCTCCCAAAAAGAACGGGATCAGTTAAGCCGAGACTTTATGCCGTGGGAACGGGAATGCCGTATGAAGGGTATTCCTTTGGTAGGCAAAGGCGTGGTATTCCCATTGCTGAACTGGCCTACATACAAATCTACCGACATTGATCTGAAAAACGATCCTGCTTTGGAGCGGTTGATTTCTTTTGACTTGGGCATTAAGAATGACCCAACGGTCATCAGCTTTTTCTTCAGAAACCCCGTAGAAGAAACGATTTATCTAAATAAACAGATAAAAATTGCTAAAGGGGAGACCCCAGATGAATATGTTCACTTTCTGATGGACAGGGAATCAAAAAACGTGCCTATTGCTTTGCCCCATGATGCGGCTCAGGCTGGGCGGTATACTTTGACCGAACAATCTGTCCGCGAAGTGTTTGAGGACAGCTATGGGCTAAACTGCATCCCAGGCGCTATATTGAACCCCGTAAATGACCAAGGCAAGGTTACAAACCACAAGTCTTACGGAATCAATATAATGCGGATGGGAATGGAGCGCGGGACGTTTATGATAAACGAATCCTGCACCGACTTTTTGGATGAGGCACGAAACTATGCTATTGACGATGCTGGACGCTTTTCTGATCCTGATGATCACATTGACTCTGCGCGGATTGGTATTTTGGCGTTAATCCAAGGTCATGGTGAATCAATGGTAAGCCGAGCCAATACATTCCAATTCCGCAGACCATCCACGGTTGAAGGCAAGGTTCAAAGGATTTAACATGCTTGATAAACAAAACATCATCGTAGAGTACATCGAGGCTCCCTCTGGTAATAAAGGCATTGTTTTTCAGGTAGCCCATGAGGTCTATCTAAAAATGGTGGACTATCTACGGTTAACTCAAGCAAAAAATACTTTTAACCGCCTTTCTGATTACCACTATTTAAATATTGCGGTTAGTAATTCCACAGAGCCAATCCGTGGTATTGATTACATCCATCCTGTAGTCAACCCAGGCGTAGATTACGCAACGGCAATCATCACTAAGTGCTTGATGCCAAACGGAAAAGTTAATTTTGAGTTTGAGCGTTTTAGTGAATTGGATAGCGAGCAAGCCGTCCAAGCTACTGAAATGGTCAAGTACATGATTAACAGTAAGAACGATTCTTACCAAATCATTCGGGATTGGGCGCAAGACTCCCTGCTACATAAAAACGGTATTGTGATGGTGTCACCTGTACGGGAACCTATTACTCAATACAAAGACGTTGAAGGAACAAGAGACCAATTGCGCGTGTTTGAGACTATGGCGGCAGACAAAGGTCTTACTGTTAAACGTCAGAACATGCGAAAGATTGATGTGGATCTTGCTGCTGCCGCCCAAGAAACAATGGGTGGAGACCAGCAAGATAATCCAATGGAAAGCATTAGCGACTCGCTAAATTCCCACACCATTTACCGCGCTCAATACAAGATGACGGGCTTTTCTACATCCGTCCGTATTAAACACGTTGCACAACATTACTTTGTCTGCAACCCTACTATCTCCAACATTCAAGACCAAGACTTTTTGGGCTTTTATGATCCAATGACTATCCATGAGTGCAAAGCTCAATTCCCGTATGTGGACATTGAGAAACTTGCAGATCATGCGGCCTACGGCCCTGCTGGAGCGTACCAAGCTGGTGCATTGGAGAATGACCTAGCCCTACATGCCCGTGACTCTACTCCCGTCCCTGGACAAGGCGTAATTGCCTCCGCAGGTGCAGATCGGTACAGCCGAGTCATTATGCTGACTACCGCATGGCTGCGTAAAGATGTGGATGGTGACGGCGAAGAAGAAATCGTAGAGGTTTGCTTTTCGGGTTCTTATGTGCTGTATGTCAAGGAAGTGGACTTTATTCCTTTGGCAAGCATGTGTCCTAAACCGATTACCGGCAACTTCTTTGGTTACTCCCTTGCAGAGCGTCTGGTTCCTATGCAGGAATACGCTACCGCAATTGCCCGTGCAGAGATGGCGTTTGCCATGCAAGCATCTACCCCAAGGATTGGTGTCAACCCTGAATTTATTGATGCAGAAGAAATCCAACGTGGCGTGTCTGCCATGTTTATTCTAGATCGCAAATTTGACTCCAACAAGCACGTTTTTGAATTCCAGCCCATGCAGGGTAACCTTGCCTACGTTCAATCGTCTATGCAACGATTTGAAGCCGACAAAATGGCAATGATTGGTATGACTAGTCCAAGTGATGTCATGAATCCTGAAGTAATGAAGGATGGCAACAGCGGGTTCAAGTTGCAACTGGCTATGGGTCCAAACCAACTTATCCAAGATGAGATGGTTAAAAACTGTGCAATTGGTCTGCGGGATGTGATTTACATTGTCTGGAAAACCTTGATTCAGTATTCGGACGATTACAACATCCAGCAACTGGCCAATGTATGCGCCCAGGGCAAGCCATTCATGGATGCCAAGTCTATGGACAACTATGAGTTTATTGACCGCAAACTAATCAACATTGATTTGGCTTTGGGTTTCATGTCTGATGAAAACCGCCTTACCCGTCAACAATTGATTGGTCAGGCTCAACAGGCATTTGCTCAATCGGTAATGCAACTTGACCCAAGTGTTCCTGAGTTGTTTGCCAAAGTCCGTAGACCATATGAAGATACTTTGCGCGTACTAGGTGTAAAAGATGTAGACGCTTATCTGCCAACCTTGGAAGAAGCAGCTAAGATGTTCCAAGCTAAGTCGCAACAGCCGCCTAGCCCTGAGCATGAAGAAATTTCTTCTCGCACCGCTTTGAATAAAGCCAAAACAGATGAAACTGTAGCTAAAACTTTGTTTACGCAGAAAAAAGCGGAAGACGTTGATACTGATAACATGTTTGAAGCCTTGGCTGCAAAAAGAGGTAAACTTAGTGCGGTAGAAATTGATTAAGGATTGCAATGAAAAGCTTGGTATTGAATATTCGGAATTTTTTTAACCGTAGAACACGGGTTGAGGATAGTAAGAAGGAGGCCAATGTAAATCGGAGAACTCTAGTTATTGAAAATGGGGAATCAGCTTCCCGCCTCATGCGTAATGAGGACTTTGCACTGCTGTTTAACCTATATAGGTTTTACTTACTGGAGCGGCTAGAAGACTGCCGAACTGATCCAGAGCGTATTGATAATGCACATGCCGTTGCTGGAGTCCGAGATTTCATTGGCTTCGTTGAGAAGACTGAATATCTTGGGAAAGTGGCAATTAAAACTAACACTTAACCAAAAGAGAGTAAACTATGTCAGACGTAATCACTAATGTGACCGCCCCTGAGCAAACTGGTAGCGCGAATCCCGCCGATGCTATCGCTGCAATGATTGCCGCTAACAAGCGTAACAGTCCGCAGCCTGATAACAGTTCGCCACCACCAGCGGGACAAGAAACGAAAGTTTCCCCCGAGGCGGCTCCTGATGAGGTAGCCGAACCTGAAGATAGTAATGCGAGTGAGTCAGATGCCGTAGATTCGGAAAATGACGCAGAGTCCCCCGATGGGGTAAACGAAGCAGTCAATTTCCTTGAGTTTGCGAAAGAGAATCCGAGTTTGATGCTGCGTATTCCCAATAAAGACGCCGAAGGTGGATTTGTTGAACTAACAGCAGAAAGAGCGGCTTCAATTCTGGGTCAAGGCAGTGCTATCCATGAGAATGCTCGCAAGCTTAAAGCTGACCGAGCCGAGTTTGAAGAGTTTGAATCGAAACGTAGAAATGAAATTGATGGACTGCAAATAGGGCTTGAGTTAACTATTGTTCCTCAACTGCAAACAGCAGCAGACGAACTGGTAACCCTCCAGCAATATAACCAGCAATGGGAGCAAATCCATCAAAGTGCTACTGATCCTGCTGAACGTAGTCGCGCTGAAGCTGCAATACGCCAAAACGCACAACTGATTCAGGAAAAGTCGCAATTCATCCAAACGAATCGGCCTAATGTTGAACGCTTTTATGAGCATCGGAAAGCCCGTGTCCAAGAAACCTTGGAGCAAGCACGACAATCCTTTACTGATAAAGAGTTAAGCAATAAGGCGTTGTTTACTGAACTTAGAGATAAGATTAGTAAAGAATGGAAGGCGGCAAGTCAGTCGTTTGTCCCTGGTGTACCAAACATTGATTTGGTATCTAGTGATGAATACCTGTTGGGACTGTTGCGGGATGGTATGAAGTTCCGTGAAGGCCCAAAGATTAAAAACGCTGGTGGTTCATTGGCAGCAGCCAATAGGCCAGTAGCAAAATCTAAAACCGCGCCCGAGAATGAGATGGAAAAGCTTCAGACTAAGGCAAAGACAGGCGATAAGGGTGCAGCTCGTGACCTTTTGGCAACCATGCTAGCCGCAAACAAACAGCGGCGGCGTTAATTAGGAGTTTTTTATGTCTACTATCACTAGTGCCAACCTTGGCAACGGTAACGGTTCGTATACCACCGACATCGTGGTCAAAGACCTCGATATGACTGTCTCTAACTATGTTAAAGACCGTACCCCTCTAACCAACATGGCAATGAGCAAGAAGCGCAAAGTCAATTCGACTCTGCACATCTGGCCTGTTGACTACTACCGTGTTCCCGCTTTGAATGCAAAGCTGGAAGGCGCTGCTGTAGCCGCATCTGATGCTGCTAACAACACCCGTGCTAACTGCGGCAACTACACCCAGATTTTTACTACCGTGATTGGTGCTACTGGCACTGCTCGCGCTGTGGAACAAGCTGGTGGAGATCCCCAAGCGTATCAAGAAGTCAAGCAATTGACCGAGATCATGTTTGATGTGGAACTGCAATTGGTTCGTGCTGATGGTGCTTCTATCAAATACAGCGGTCAAGCTGCAACCCAGGGTTCTAGCCCTAACAATGGTCGCCGTTTGGGTTCGTTGTATTCTTTTGCTGGAACTCGTTCTGGTAATGATACTGATGGCACTTCTGTGTTGAACATTGCTACCTCTGACGGTAATGATGTTACTTCCGCAACCAACACCAACCAACCGTTCAATGGCTTGCTGTCTAACGCTGGTCTGGGCTACTTCACTTTTTCAAGTGGCGTTACCCTTCAGCAATTCAGCCCGTACTTGTACAAGCAATTGGTAACCACCGCTGAACAGCGCTTCAATGCCAAGATTACTAACATGGTTGTTCCCACTTCCATGCGTACTCACATCTCGGACATGATGCCTACCAGCCGCTCTATCAACCGTTTTAACCCTGCTGACAAGGGTGATACGATTGGTACTTACGAAGGTGACTTCAACTACACCTACCAAATCGATGATTCTTGGGTGATGGATCAAACCGGGGCTGATAACACCTCCGCGCTGTTCCTGAATCCTGATGTCATCCAATGGGGTTCCTTGCGTGAACTTGGCCCGAATAACGAAGTGTTCAGTTCTGCTGACGCATCGTTGGATCAGTACATCATGGAAGGCACGCTGATTGTGCGTAACCCTGCTGGTGTGGCTGTTCTGGCGGCAATTAGCCCAACTGGTGCTGCTGTTACGGCTCCCCGTACCTCCACCCAGTGCCAGCGCTATTTGACATAATCCCAAGGGGGGCTAATAACCCCCCTTTTTTTAATTGTTTTTAAAGGAAAAAATTATGGCTTTTATCTCTTGGAAAGAATACATCTCTGCTTTTGTGTCTGATGTTGTTACTGGTGACATTACTGGCGTTTTGGGAACGCAAGGTCAAGTTCAATATTTCCCACGCACTTTGAGCGAATCGGGTATTCCAGTTATTGTTGCTAATACTGGCACTATTGCCACTAACGGCACTGTGACTTTGGGTACTGCTTTGCCCACAACCTACGCTAATGCTTTTGTCTACTTCCCAGCTTCTGCTGTGTCTGGTGACTCAACTGGCGGCATCTACTATGTGGTGTTTTCTAGCACTACTGTGGGTGTGGTTTATGCTGGTAAATATGGCGTTGCTAACGGTGTAGGCGCTGTTGCGTTCACTCCTGTTGTTCCAACTGGCACTTTGACTGCTGTTACGGGTTCTAATAGTTCTTTCACTGGTTCTACCACTGAAACTACTTTGATTAACGTATCGCTTCCTGCTGGCGCTATGGGAAATAACGGTCAAGTCGTTGTTACCGCTAACTGGTCTTGCAACAACTCGGCTGGTGCCAAAACAGGTACTGTGTACTTTGGCGGCAGTGCAATTGGTACTGCATCGTCCTACACTACTTCTACTGGTGGCAGTTCTATGAACTCCATCCGTAATCGTGGTGCATTGGGTGTGCAGTCTACCCAGTTGATTGGTGGAGCAGCAGCTAGTGCTCATGTCTACACGGCAATTGATAGTTCTGCTGCTGTTGCAATCACCATTACTGGTGATACTGCTACCGCAACTGACCACATCGTGCTGGAAGGTTTCACTATCACTTTGAATCCTAAAGACTAACTTATTGACTAAGTTACTGAAAGGGCTTTGCAAAAGGCCCTTTTGGTAAGGAGTCCATATGGCATTAAATATTAATGATAATGATGATGTAAAGGTCAACGAGGAATACTACACAAAGGGTATTCTTGAGGCTGGTATTGATGGCGTTTTTCGCCACAATGACAAGCTGTTTAATGAAGTCAAGTCAGGCACTTGGTCGCAGACTTTCAATACACCAAACATTGATTACAAAGTTGGTGCGGTGAATGGTCAGCGTTATGTTCAATATGATCAAAAAAATGTAGAAGCTGTTCGGGAACGCTGTACAGAATTACGGGCTTTCTACAAAGAGCATGGGACTGACAACCCGTTTTTTGCTGGTACTGCCCATATGATGGAATTGCCCAAATGCTTTGCCCATGAAATCAGTTCCAAGTGGTTTAATAACCGTCCTTGGGAATTGATCAAAAAAGAAAAGCAGGACAAAATTTTGTTCTATGCGATAGTCAATGAATACTATTCGGATTTTGTAGTTCACCCAACCGGCAAAATACCCTTGCCGTATAATCCAATTATTCCGACTAAGTAAGGAACAACATGGCTCTCTTTATTCAATCTGCCAACGCATTAGTAAGTAGGGTGGCACAATGGGTTGGAGCCATACCTTCTGCACTGTCAATCAATGCCACCGCTTTTAACAGCGTAACTGGGGCAATTACCACTTCTTCTACGGCTGTTGGTACAGTGCTTGTTGGCGACTTTATTGGCCCTGCTGTTACCGGCCCGTTTACCGCAGTAACCGCAGTCAATAGCACCACCATCACCGTCAATGACCCTGATGGCATGTGGTCTGGGGCTACATTGCCTACAGCAATTCTAAAAGTACCTACGCAATCTTCTGTAGAAATTATGTCCTGCATTCAAATGGCAGAACTAAAAATGCGGACTATTGAATTGCCGTCATTGCGTACAGACCCGTATTCGGCTACTCCCTCTATCTTGACTACAAATGCCCAGGGCATGGCTCCTATCCCATCGGATATGAACATGCCTATTTTGTTTTTTCAAGAATCACAGCCTACTGGTGGCTCTACAAATGTAGGCCCGTGGATTGTGTATGACCGTGTTGGTGACCGAGAAATCATTCGCCGCAGGATGATTGACCAGTTGTACATTCGTCCATTTGGCGTTCCACGGGTAATTCGGGCATCTTTCTCTGAAGTTGGGCCTAACTATGTGTTTACTCCTAATCCTGGTGAAAACGTCATCATCAAAGCCTACTATCAGCAGACATTCCCGTTTTTGTTTAGCCCAACTACTGATGCTTTAAACCCCATTGTGCAAAACAATGCGGTTTTGTCTTCTTTTCCTGAAGGCTATCTGTTTGGTACGTTATGGGCGTATTACGACAAAAACAAAAATGTTGATGAATCCCAAAAATGGATTTCCCGTTTTGATACTGCTTACGGCTTGATTGAAGACCAAAACTTTCGTGGAAAATGGAAGGGTGGGGATCAGCACCTTACTTCAGAATTCCAACCCCGCAGTTATCGCTATTCGTTTAAATAGGGGCGCACATGGCTACAAGTGGTCTTTATGGCAGCACCTCTACCGGAACAGTTGCTCCTCAGTCAGGTTCAGAATCGGTAGGTCTGTACGGCAATAACACCGTATTTGGCGGCAGCTATTTTGAATACCTGATTTTTCTTGATTCGGTTACTACTCCTGCTACGCCTACGGGCGGCTCTTGGAGTTTTGTAACCAATACTGGAACACCCCCAACTGGCTGGACTAACAATCCACCCCAAGTCCCCACAGGCAAGGTATGGATTTCCATTGCTTTGGTCAATTCCAAATCAACGGCAACTCTTACTTGGTCAACCCCAGGCATTTTTGCTAACCCTGCCGGTACTGGAACCGTTACCAGCGTAGCTGCATTGACGCTTACAACTGCGGGAACTGATGTTTCCTCTACTGTATCCAACCCAACAATTGCCCCGGTCATTACGCTGAATTTGCCTACAGCATCCGCTACTAATCGTGGCGCGTTGAGTGCAGCAGACTGGACTACCTTTAACAGCAAGGGGTCAGGTACTGTCACTTCTGTTTCAGGCACTACGGGCCGTGTAACTAGCACGGGCGGCGCTACACCTGTTATTGATTTGGCAAGCGGCGTGGCGACACCTGGAACCACAGGCTCTGCAACGCTTGTTCCGGTAGTCACCATTGATACCTACGGGCGCGTAACCAGCATTACAACTGCTGCTAATCCACAAGGCACTGTGACATCGGTTACAGGCACTGCCCCTGTTGTATCGTCTGGTGGAGCAACCCCTGCTATCAGCATGGCGGCAGCTACTGCATCTGTAAACGGGTATTTGACCTCTACTGATTGGACAACATTTAACAGCAAAGGTTCTGGTTCTGTCACAAGCGTGGCGGCAACTGTACCTAGCTTTTTATCGGTAGCAGGAAGTCCTATTACCACTTCAGGAACATTGGCATTAACCTATTCAGGCACTGCTTTGCCAGTGGCTAATGGCGGCACGGGAGTTACAGCATCTTCTGGAGCAAACAGCGTTGTTTTGCGTGATGCTAGTGTAAACATTAGCGTTAATTCCATTATCGAAGGGTATTCCAATGTTGCTGCTGCTGGCACAACTACAACGCTGACTGTTGCTTCTGTACCCAATTATGTTGTTACTGGTTCAGGTGGGCAAACATATCAATTGCCTGATGCAACAACTTTGGCAAATGGCGTTAACTACACCTTTAATAACAATCAAAGCAGTGGCACAATTGTTGTTAAAAATAATTCAGGCACTACCATTACCACCATTCAATCAGGCGGTTTGGTTGATGTAAGCTTGTTAAGCAATTCAATTGCTGCTGGATCATGGGACGTGCATAACTTTGCACCTTCTAATGTGTCTTGGTCTACCAATACGTTGGATTACCCCGGTTCTATAACTTCAGCCACATGGAATGGTGTTGCCGTTGCCATTAATAGAGGCGGCACTGGTCAAACTACTGCTACCGCTGGATTTAATGCTTTGTCGCCTATTACTAGTACGGGCGATTTAATTATTGGCAATGGTACAAACAGCGCAACTCGTTTGGCTATTGGTACTAATGGTTATGTTTTAACATCTAATGGCACAACAGCGTCTTGGACTGCGGCTTCTGCTGGGACTGTTACCTCTGTAACTGGTACATCTCCTGTTGTGTCTAGCGGCGGTGCAACCCCTGCTATCAGCCTTGCTGCTAGTTATGGTGACACTCAAAATCCATATGCATCCAAGACAGCCAACTACGTTTTAGCTGCGCCGAATGGCACTGCTGATGTACCGACATTTAGGGCTATTGTTGCTGCTGACATTCCTACGCTCAATCAGAACACCACAGGCTCTGCTGGTTCTGTTGCCAATGCGTTGACATCGGGCACAGGCATATCGTTTAGTTCCGGCACTACCTACAACGGGTCTGCGGCAATTACTGTCAACAACTCGTTGCCAATGGTTTATCCCGGTGCAGGAATCCCCAATTCAACGGGAACTGCTTGGGGCACTTCATACAGCACCACAGGCACAGGCACTGTTGTAGCGTTGGCAACTTCACCAAGTTTTGTAACGCCAATCTTGGGTACGCCACAATCTGGTAACTTCAGCACCGGCACATTTACTTGGCCTACCTTTAACCAAAACACTACAGGCACTGCTGCCAATGTTACTGGTACAGTAGCTGTTATTAATGGTGGTACGGGGCAAACCACAGCGTCTGCTGCCTTTAATGCGTTGTCGCCAATTACAACTACCGGCGACTTAATTATTGGAAATGGCACAAACAGCGCCACCCGATTAGGCATTGGTGCTAATGGCTATGTGCTTACTTCTAATGGCACAACAGCATCTTGGGTTGCTGGTGGTGGAGGTGGAAGCGGTACTGTTACATCGGTTGCAGCATCAGTGCCATCATTTTTGTCAATTGCCGGTAGTCCAATTACAACTAGCGGAACTTTGGCAATTTCGTATTCAGGAACTGCCCTTCCTATTGCCAATGGCGGTACAGGATTAACTGCAACTCCAGCTAACGGAGAAATTGACATTGGCAATGGAACGGGGTTTACTCGCACCACGTTGACGGCAGGCTCAAACATCACAATTACCAATACAAGTGGAGCAATTACAATTGCGTCTACGGGTGGTGGAAGTGGAATTACAACTGGTAAAGCTATCGCAATGGCGATGATTTTTGGCTATTAAGGAAGCAATATGGCAAACCCCAATATCGTCAATGTAACTTCTATATATGGAAGTACATCTTATCTTATTCCTACCACAACTACTGCTACCGCATGGACTGCATTAACTCCTGCTGCAAGTACGGTAAATAAAATAGATTCAATTGTTGCAACCAATGTAACGGGGTCTGCTGCTTCAATTACTGTGTCCATCAATAGTGCAACGGCTGGTGGTGGAACTGCATACCGTCTTACTTATCAAACGCCTGTTCCAGCAAATGCTTCTTTAATTGTTGTTGATAAAAGTGTTGGGTTATATGTAGGTGAAAGTCAATCAATAGTTGTTACTTCTGGGACAACCAATGCAATTGAAATGGTCGCTACGTTTGAGGCTATAACGTAATGACTAGTTTTAAAGGTTCTATTCGTTCTGCAACAGCGGCAACAAGCAGTACTACTGCTGCTCTTGGTAAGTGGACGTTAACTGAACATATGCAAGCGCGGCAAGCAGCAGCATGGCCCGGATATGCTACAGGTACTATTGATTATTTGGTAGTAGCCGGTGGCGGCGGTGGCGGTGGTGGTGGTGGTGGCGGTGGTGGAGCCGCAGGCTTTAGAACCGCAACAGGTTTTTCTGTCACAGCAGGGACTGCATACACCGTTACTGTAGGTGGTGGGGGTTCTGCTGGCGCAGGAACTGGAAGAACAAGTGGTACAAAAGGTTCTGATTCAGTATTCAGCACCATCACCTCTACAGGCGGTGGGTATGGTGGCGGGTATCCATTGCAAGGCGGTTCTGGTGGTAGTGGTGGTGGTTCTGGTAAAGATTCAAACGTAGCTGGTGGCGCGGGTAATACACCGAGCACAAGCCCATCCCAAGGGAATAGCGGCGGCTCTGTTTCTGGGGCCAGCAATATTGGCGCAAGCGGCGGTGGTGGCGCTACAGCAGTTGGTTCTAATGGTGGTGGTGGCCCAGCCGCTGAAGTTGGTGGAAATGGTGGCGCAGGAACTGCTAGTTCAATAAATGGCAGTAGCGTCACCTATAGCGGAGGAGGAGGAGGGGCAGTTAACAGCATTGGCGCTCCAACGCCCGGACTAGGTGGCGCAGGCGGTGGCGGTAATGCCTCTGTCAATGGCTCTGCTGCTGGCTCACCCGGCACTACTAATCTTGGAGGAGGCGGTGGTGGCGGCGACTACAATTCACCCGGCGCTGCTCAAAATGGTGGTGCTGGTGGTTCTGGAGTTGTAATACTTGTGTACCCCAGTTCATTTTCAGATTTGGCTTCTGTCGGAGCGGGTTTAACTTGTAATGGTAGTGCAGGAAATACTGTTTCGGATACAGCATCTCGTTCTGGTTACAAAGTTTATAAATTTACTGCTGGCACAGGAACAATTACATTCTAATCATGGCACATTTTGCAGAACTTGATGAAAACAATATTGTCCTACAAGTTATTGTGGGAGTTGATGAGCCATTAGATGGCGAAACCATTTATCAAGAATTTTCTGGCAAAGTATGGAAACGCACTAGCTACAACACTTATGGTGGAATTCATTTGCTTGGAGGCACACCATTTCGTAAAAATTATGCAGGAATTGGGTATATCTATGATGCACAACGTGACGCATTTATACCTCCAAAACCATACCCAAGTTGGACTTTGGTAGAAGACACTTGCCAATGGACTCCACCCGTTGCTATGCCTACTGACGGCAATATGTATGATTGGGATGAATCAACTACTTCTTGGGTTCAGCAAGGATAAAACATGGCTGATTACGCCCGTCTTCGGACTCCATTTTTAAATATGTCGTTTACACCCGATGTGCCGTCAAACGCACTTGGGGCAAATGAGTACAACGC